>Ga0172380_10000062_pt1 | contig 233951 bp, 189 predicted proteins | sample Leawe162metaG_FD_119747 | JGI IMG/M metagenome (GOLD analysis project Ga0172380, IMG submission 119747) | Leachate microbial communities from a municipal landfill in Southern Ontario, Canada - Leachate well 162 metaG | ecosystem: Engineered > Solid waste > Landfill > Unclassified | place... | reverse complement strand
ATATTTATTACCATAAGCACCCAGAACTTGCAACTCTGAATTGCGCAGCAAGAACTTGCAACTCGCAACTTTTAAAACTTTCCAAAACAAAAAGAGACCCTCAACCGAGAATCCCTTCGTTTTTATATTTATTACCATAAGCACCCAGAACTTGCAACTCTGAATTGCGCAGCAAGAACTTGCAACTCGCAACTTTTAAAACTTTCCAAAACAAAAAGAGACCCTCAACCGAGAATCCCTTCTTTTCAATATTAATTACACTAAGCGCCCAGAACTTGCCACTTTGAATTGCGCAGCAAGAACTAGCAACTTGTAACTTTCTATATCGTAAACTTAATCCCTTGTGCCAAAGGCAAACTATTCCCGTAATTGATGGTGTTTGTTTGTCTTCTCATGTAGACTTTCCAAGCATCGGAACCAGATTCACGACCACCACCGGTTTCTTTTTCTCCACCGAAAGCTCCGCCGATTTCGGCTCCAGAAGTGCCAATGTTCACGTTAGCAATTCCACAATCAGAACCACCGCAAGCTAAAAATGCTTCCGATTCTTTGATGTTGTTGGTCATAATCGCAGAAGATAAGCCTTGAGGAACATTGTTTTGCATTTCAATTGCATTGTAAACGTCACCAGAATAACTCATGATGTACAAAATCGGAGCAAATGTTTCGTGCTGAACCATTTTGAAGTTGTTATCTGCTTCAACGATGGCTGGTTTTACGTAGCATCCGCTTTCGTAACCAGGTCCTTCTAGAACGCCTCCGGTAACTAATATTTTCCCACCTTCTGCTTGAACATCTTCCAACGCTTTCAAATACATGTCGACTGCCGCTTTATCAATAACAGGACCAACGTGATTGTTTTCGTCCAAAGGATTTCCGATTTTCAATTGACCGTATGCTTTCACCAATGATTCTTTCACTTTTTCATAGATAGAGTCGTGAATGATCAATCGACGCGTGGAAGTACAGCGTTGTCCACCTGTTCCCACAGCACCAAATACCGCACCTGGAATTACCATCGGTAAATCAGCCGTTGGCGTAATGATGATAGCGTTGTTTCCGCCTAATTCTAACAAAGATTTCCCCAAACGAGCACCTACGGCTGCACCAACTGATTTCCCCATGCGAGTAGATCCTGTTGCTGAAATCAATGGAACACGCGTATCTTCTGCCATCGTTTTTCCTAATTCTGCTCCACCGATAATCAAGTTGGAAACACCTTCAGGAACACCGTTTGCGGCGAAAACTTCTTGCGTAATTTTCTGACAAGCAATTGCCGTCAAAGGCGCTTTTTCGGATGGTTTCCAAATGCAAACATCTCCACAAACCCAAGCCAAAGCCGTATTCCAGTTCCAAACGGCTACTGGGAAATTGAAAGCAGAAATAATGCCCACAATTCCCAATGGATGGTATTGCTCGTACATACGGTGGTCAGGACGTTCTGAATGCATCGTCAAACCGTACAATTGACGAGATAAACCCACTGCGAAATCACAGATATCAATCATTTCTTGCACTTCACCCAATCCTTCTTGCAATGATTTTCCCATTTCGTAAGAAACCAATTGACCCAATTCATTTTTGTACAAACGCAGTTTTTCTGCCAACTGACGAACCACTTCCCCGCGATGAGGTGCGGGTTTTTTTCGCCAAGTAACAAATGCTTCTTGTGCTTTTTTAACAACCGCTTCGTAATCGCTTAGTTGTGCGCTACGCACGGCTCCAATGGCTTTTCCATCTACTGGTGAAATCGAGGTGATGGTTTCACCGCTCGTTTCCATCCAATGATTTCCAGTGGAAGCTCCGTTGTTCAAGGCTTCAACGCCCAACGTTTTTAATACACTTTCAATTTGAAATGTGCTGGTTGCTGTATCTGACATGTTGTTAATTTTCTCTTTGGTTTAATGCCGTAAAGTTAAATTATTTCTATCAGTTTAGCGAATTTATTGGTGGTGAATCCTTCGTTTGTGCAACCTATGTTGCAGGACCGAAGGATGCCAAGTGAAAACTTTTAGTATATTTGATTGACTCTTTAATCGAATCCGACGGAATGAATCCATACTTGTTAATAATAGCCTGCTCGAGTGTTATCATTTTGAGCTTTTTTTTCAATATTCTTTCGAAAAAAACCAACATTCCGAGTGTCCTAATGCTGATAATTTTGGGCATTTCCATCAAATTGGTCATGAACATGACGTCTTTACGCGACAAAGATTTGGGGATTGATTTGTTGTTGGAAATTTTGGGAAATGTTGGTTTGGTCATGATTGTTTTGGAGGCAGCCTTGGATCTGAAATTAGAACGAAGAAAAGCCGGTTTGCTCTGGCAATCTTTTGGCGTTGCCTCCGTTTCGTTAACCTGTTCCATTTTGGCGATTGGAACTTTATTTTATTATATTTTTCCCGGTTCAGATTTCTACACCTGTTGTATATATGCGGTTCCGCTGAGTATCATGTCCAGTGCGATTATTATTCCCAGTGTTGGTGCTTTAACAGGCTCCAAACGCGAATTTATGGTATACGACAGTACCTTCTCGGATATTTTAGGAATTATGGTTTTCTATTTCATGTTGGGCGAAGAAACTTCAGGCGTAGGAACCACGTTTGGAGGAATTGTTTCCAATTTGGCAATAACGATTTTTATGTCAGTGATTGTAGCCTACGGTTTAGTGTACATTTTTCAGCACTTAAAAATGCAGGTCAAACTGTTTTTGATTATTGGGGTGTTGATGTTAATGTTTGCGGCAGGTAAATTTTTCCACTTGTCTTCTTTGTTGACCATTTTGGCGTTTGGGCTGGTGCTCAACAATACGGATGTCTTCTTCGCCGGCAGACTTTCCAAATACTTTGACCGTGAAGCTGTAAAGCCCATTCTGCATGATTTTCATAACTTGACATTGGAGTCGGCATTTTTGGTACGTACGTTTTTCTTCGTCTTATTTGGGATTTCTATTACGCTTACCTCTTTATACGATTGGCGCGTTGCAGTAAATGGCGTAGTTATTGTAGCGATTTTATATGGAATTCGTTTTTTGGCTTTGCGATTTATTGCGCCAAAGCACATTTTCCCGGAATTGTTCATTGCACCTAGAGGTTTGATAACGGTTTTATTGTTTTTCGTAATTCTCAAGGATGAACGAATCAACATACCTGGTTTTGATGCTGGTTTGCTTTTGTATCCGATCATTATTACAAGTGTTATTATGACCATCGGACTAATCACCTACCAAGGCGAAAAAGTAACAGATGTACTTTTCAATCGTTTGCCGCTGGTGAAAACGGATTCGGAGGAAGAAGATATGAATGAAATTTATCGCAAAAGAATTGAAGAAAATGTGGAAAAAAGAGATTTTGATGGTTTTTAGAAACGGATTATTTCTGGTTTTTTTGGCCTTGATATTTTCTTGCGCAACGCAGAAGAGTCTTGGGAAAAACGCCAAATTGGTTCGTATCACGGTTTCAAATGCAAAACCCTACTGTGGTGGCGCTGCGCCTACTCCGGATATGCAAAATCCAAAAATGGAAGTGTTACCGAATTATTCCTTGGTCTTGTTCATCCAAAATGAGGACGATACCAGAGGAAAAGAAATTAAAATGGTTACCACGGACAATTCGGGTTTGTTGACATTCGAACTTCCTGCAGGAAAATACCAACTCTGGAAACCATCCAAATTACTCAGCTTTGAAGAGTTTGTAAAAGCAGAATCACCGGATTTAGGTAAAGACTTCGAATACAAAGACAAAGAATGCTTTTTAGCTTGGAAAGAAAATCCCGATTTTGTCTTTGAGGTCAATTCCGATACAACCTTGAATTTGGCGTATCATCTCAATTGCAATACCGGTTCACACCCTTGTTTAAAATACAAGGGACCAATTCGCCAATAGCCTTTAAAGGGTTTCCTCCTTTTCTGAAAAGGAAATACCTAAACTGGCTAATTCTTTTAGAATCGGCACATAAATCTCTGGTTTGATGGGCATTTGAACTCCTTTCAACGAGATTTCACCAGACAGAATCATTTTCGCACAAATTGCAACAGGCAATCCAACCGTGTTGCTCATGGAAGTATACACTTGATCTTCTCCGATGTTGACCATGTGAGACGTAATTCGGTGCTTTTCGCTGTTTAATTCGTATACAAATTCATGATACATCACCAACATATCTTTGTCTCCTGGACTCAAACTCATTTTGCGCACTAGTATTTCTTGAAGCAATTGAGCCGGTGTAGCATTTACAATGCCCATTGGATTTTCGTCAACAAAGAAGTCTAGGAATTCAAATTTCGCATACATGTTGGAGTTATCCTCACCCAAAAAATCTTTCAATTTATCCTCTACCAATCGAGTAGGGTGATACGGTAAAAAAGCATTCAGGAATTGACGCGGTGTCAGTTTTTCGGACTGATCCATGCTGTAATTGTCATCCGTCAAACCTAAATCAATGATTTTACTCCAGGCGTCTGAATAGCTCGGACGTCTTAAAGTTCCACGGTAAATGGTGGGAATTCCATCCAAACCGTAAATCGAACGATATTTCAATGAATCACGGTTGGCGTATGCTTCAAAATCACCAAAACCTTCGATAGAAACGGGATCCAAACGCTTGAACAAACGTGGATAAGGAATATACTTGTATTGGTTTTCCTCAATAAAGCAAGAGGCGCCGCCTTGTCCGGCTAACACAACATTCCGCGGATTCCAAGTAAATTTGTAATGCCATGGGTTGTTGTCAAATTCGGGAGCAACTAGTCCTCCACAAAATGATTTGAAACTGTGCATTTTTCCACCTTTGTCTTTGATGGCATGAATTATTGCCATCGCACTCATGTGATCGATTCCAGGATCCACACCAATTTCATTCATGATAATGATTCCAGCCTCTTTGGCTTCTTCATCCATTGCTTTGATTTCTTCAGAAATGTAGGATGGAGTGATGAGATTTTTTTTGTTCGCGATGCAATCTTTGGCAATTTCACTATGAAAGCGGGCCGGTAACATGCTGATAACCAAATCAGCTGCTACTATGAAGGGTTTTCGCTCGTTGGCGTCCAACGCATTGATTGTTATTGCTTTGGAGCGAGGATGATTTTTGGTTTTGGTGAGAATCAATTCCTTATTTTGATCAACCACCACCAGCTCTAAATCCATTTCCGAGGAATGTTCCAATAAATACCGGATAATGGAAGAAGACGATAAACCAGCGCCAAGGAGTAATATATTTTTCATAGGAAAATTTCGTTGGGCAAATATAAGTATTCGAACATTCTGAGTGGTTTTTGTTAAAATATTTTTATCAATTTTTCGCTTATTCGTTTCGATTCAAAAGAACCATTATTGGGAGGAAAGACCTACTTTTGAATTATGAGCAAATTTCAGGATATTATCAAATCTGACAAGCCTACCTTGGTTGATTTTTTCGCTACTTGGTGTGGTCCTTGTAAAACGATGTCGCCCATTGTTGATCAACTAAAAACAAAAATGGGCAACCAGTTGACGGTTTTGAAAGTGGACATCGACAAAAACCAGCATGCAGCTGAATTGTACAAAATAAGAAGTGTACCCACCTTTATGCTATTTAAAAAAGGCAAAATGGTGTGGAAACAAGCAGGTGGAATGGATTTGCGGACGCTTGAACAAAAGGTAAAATCTTCCCTATAGCCTGTTTGAAAAGCTACGCTCGCTGTAAAATAGGAACAGGAAATGATGCAGAATGTAACCCAAAAGCTAAAAATGCAGTAGAAGAGCATTAATTACTTGGTTAGCTTGCTTATGTAGTTGTATACTTCTACTTTTGCACGCAGAAATTTTTATTAAACTATAGAATAGAATTATGAATTCATTGATGATTTATGTACCCATCGTTATGGCAATCATAGGATTGTTGTTCATGTGGTATAAGAGAGCTTGGGTATTGAAGCAAGATGCCGGTGACGGTAAAATGAAAGAAATTTCGGATTATATCTACGAAGGAGCTTTGGCTTTCTTGAAAGCAGAGTACCGATTGTTAGCGATTTTCGTAGTGGGAGCGAGTGTTGTGCTTGCTGGAATTTCTTTTATTGTACCTACAACAAGTATATTGATTGTTGTGGCATTTATTTTTGGTGCTTTCTTTTCTGCATTGGCAGGAAACATGGGGATGAAAATTGCGACGAAAACAAACGTTCGTACTACGCAAGCAGCTCGTACTAGTTTACCACAAGCTTTGAAAGTTTCTTTCGGCGGAGGTACTGTAATGGGTCTTGGTGTAGCTGGTTTGGCTGTTTTGGGTTTAACAACCTTCTTCATATTCTTCTACCACTTCTTTATGGGTGGAGCTTGGGGAGCTGATGGAACAGACAAAATGACAATCGTTTTGGAAACATTGGCTGGTTTCTCATTAGGGGCTGAATCCATCGCTTTGTTTGCCCGTGTTGGTGGTGGTATTTATACCAAAGCGGCTGACGTTGGTGCGGATTTAGTGGGTAAAGTGGAAGCTGGAATACCAGAAGATGATCCTCGTAATCCTGCAACCATTGCAGATAACGTTGGTGATAACGTTGGTGATGTTGCCGGTATGGGTGCCGATTTGTTCGGTTCATATGTTGCAACAGTATTGGCAGCGATGGTTTTGGGTAACTATGTAATCAAAGACATGGGTGGAATGATCACCGATGCTTTCGGTGGAATCGGGCCCATCTTGTTGCCAATGGCCATTGCCGGTTTTGGAATTTTGTTCTCGATCATTGGAACATTGGTCGTGAAAATTACAAGCAACGATGCAAAAGAAAAACAAGTACAAGGCGCTTTGAACTTAGGAAACTGGATTTCTATTGGTTTGACAGCTATTTCATGTTTCGTTTTGGTAAAATACATGTTGCCAGAAACCATGAAAATGACCTTCTTCGGTGAAGGAATCAAAGATATTTCTTCGATGCGTGTATTCTACGCAACGATTATTGGTTTGACCGTTGGTGGTGTTATTTCATCAGTTACAGAATATTACACAGGATTGGGAACAAAACCAGTTTTGAAAATCGTTCAAAAATCTTCTACAGGAGCAGGAACGAACGTAATTGCTGGTTTGGCTACAGGGATGATTTCTACTTTCCCAACAGTGTTGTTGTTTGCTGGTGCAATTTGGGCGTCTTACGCTTGTGCAGGTTTCTACGGTGTAGCTCTGGCTGCTTCTGCAATGATGGCAACAACGGCTATGCAATTGGCAATTGATGCATTTGGACCGATTTCGGATAACGCTGGTGGTATCGCTGAAATGAGTGAGCAAGAACCTGTAGTTCGTCAACGTACAGATATTTTGGATTCAGTAGGTAACACAACGGCAGCTACAGGGAAAGGATTTGCGATTGCTTCTGCTGCCTTGACTTCTTTGGCCTTGTTTGCAGCATACGTTACTTTCACAGGGATTGATGGAATTAATATCTTCAAAGCACCGGTTTTGGCGATGTTGTTTGTCGGTGGTATGATTCCAGTAGTGTTCTCGGCTTTGGCTATGAATTCAGTAGGTAAAGCAGCCATGGATATGGTATACGAAGTTCGACGTCAGTTCAAAGAAATTCCAGGAATTATGGAAGGAACGGGTAAACCAGATTACGCGAAATGTGTGGATATTTCTACAAAAGCAGCTTTGCGCGAAATGATGTTGCCAGGTATCTTGACGATTGGATTCCCAATTGCGATTGTATTGTTGGGTAAATTGGTATACGGTTCAGACAATCAAATGATTGCTGAAATGTTAGGAGGTTATATGGCGGGTGTTACGGTTTCGGGTGTTCTTTGGGCGGTGTTCCAAAACAATGCAGGTGGAGCTTGGGACAATGCTAAAAAATCTTTCGAAGCAGGTGTTGAAATCAACGGTGAAATGACGTTCAAAGGTTCGGATGCACACAAAGCGGCCGTAACAGGTGATACAGTTGGTGATCCATTCAAAGATACTTCAGGTCCATCCATGAACATCTTGATTAAATTAACTTGTTTGATTGGTTTGGTTATCGCACCAATTTTGGGTCAAGGTCACGAAGGTGGTAATTCAAAAGGAGCAGCTTGTGGTGAACAAACAGAATGCCACGGCGACAAAAAAGCGTGTCCAGGAACATGTACTCCAGAACAAATGAAAGCATGTGCTGGAAAATGCGAAGGCGATATGAAAGCCTGCACACCACACCACGAAGGAAAATACATGATTGGAGGTTGCGACATGCGTGAATGTGCTAAAATGAGCAAAGAAGAATGTGCTAAAATGTGCGATGCAAAAGGTTGTACAGCAGAAGAAAAAGAAATGTGCATGGCACATTACGGCGCTGATGGTAAATTCGTTGGAATGCCAGAAGAATGCAAAGAAGGCAAAAAAGGTGCCTGCTGCGCAGCTGATAAGAAATAAGCGGTTCAATCGCTGGAAATTGAAACCTCCGTTCTTCAAGTGAAGAACGGAGGTTTTTTGTTTCCATATTAATTCTCCTGAAAGCGAGCACATTTATGGCAATCTTGATTATTGAAAAATTGATTTTCGTCCTCCTTCTTTAACGAAGTATGAAAGGGATACAATATGAGCAATCAACAGTTTAAAAAAAACTGTAAATAAATCAATACCAAAGATTAATTAGTCTAAATTTAATCCATGAACCGAATGGAATTGTGTGAATTGGGTTCAGCAAGAAACTATTAATATTCAATGTATGAACAAAGGATCACGTACTCAATTCATTTTTATGCTTTCCGTTTTTTTTACTGCGATTTCTTCGGTAAAAGCCCAGAATCCCTGTTGGTCGTTAGGAACTGGATCCGATGGTGCTTACCATGCCACGTCGAATACGACTTTGCTCGGTGGGAACTATAATTACAGTTCGTTTACCATTGATTCTGGTGTTACCGTTACCGTTACTGGCAATTTGGCACTCCAAATACATTGTTCAAGTGTAGTGGCGATTAACGGCATATTGACAGCAAGTGGTTCAAACGGTTTAGATGGTGTCACCTATACCTCCGCAGGAATTGGCGGTACGGGTGTTGCAGGCGGCGCTAATGGAGGAAATGGAACTTTTTCGGCCACCGTTGGGCCCTTAACAGCAACGGACGGTTTAAATACTGGTGGAATTGGAACCGCTGGTGCAGGATGGAGTGGCGGTGGTGGAGCTGGATATGCATTTGTTGGTGATTCTACCCATGGTGTTGGCGGTTTTGGTGGCCCAACGTATGGATTGCCAAATTTAAGTGGATTGTGGGCTGGTTCTGGCGGCGGTGGCGGCTCGGGTGGTTATAATTGTGGTGCTGGCGGCGGCGGTGCTGGCGGTGGAGTAATTGTTATAAATGCAATGGCCATTGCGATTGGCATTTCAGGTATAATCAAGTGTGATGGTGGAAATGGTGGTTCAGATGGTGCAGGAAATTGCGGTGGCGGCGGCGGTGGTTCGGGTGGTTCAATATGGCTCGGAGCGCCTTCTATCGTCAATAATGGTAATATTTCCGTCAGCGGCGGATTGGGCGGATCCTCTCAAATTGGTGGAACACCTTATTTTGGTATCGGTGGAAATGGATCGCAAGGCAGAATGCGTATTGATGGCGGATTATCAGGCTCTGGGGTGACATCAACAACTCCCGTCACAAGTTATCCATTGCCTGTTTCTTCTTCCACGCATACTATTTGTTCTGGAGACACCGTACTACTTGGAACTACTGCCTATACGACAACTGGATTGTATAATGCAATTTTAACATCTCCTGTAGGCTGTGATAGTATCGTTCAATTGGATTTAACCGTTTTGCCAGCAAACGAGACTATTTTAAATCTAGAAATATGTGAAGGAGTTGTTGTGACAATTGGCACGAGTGTTTATTCACAAACAGGAACTTATCAGGATATTTTAACCGCAACAAATGGCTGTGATAGCATCATTACAACGAATTTGGTCGTGAATTCTCCAGATTTGACGATCTCTTTTAATACAGGAGTCTATACGGCAAACCAGGCAGGCGGTACCTATCAATGGATTGATTGTACACCGGGTCAAGGGATAGTTGTTGGAGCAACTGCTCAGACTTTTACTCCAGTTGGAATTTCCGGTAACTATGCCGTGGAAGTTACTTTCAACGGATGCACTGGAACGAGCGATTGCTTGAGTTATGATTTCACAGGTCTGGAATCAATTGATCAATTTTTCATGCAACTGTACCCTAATCCAACCAAAGGTGAATTTAATATAGATTTTGGTGCTGAGGTTCAGATAGAAAGTATAGTAATGAAAGACCTATCTGGCAGAACTATTCTTGTTGAACGTGATTTTACTGCGCAAACGGTATTGCTTGATTTGAGCAATGAAAGTGACGGAGTTTATTTCTTGCAAGTGACTGTAAATGGTAAATTACGCGTGGTTAAAGTAGTGAAACAATAAGTAAAAATGATTTCATAAAAGTCTCCGCAAGGGGACTTTTTTCGTTTTACCAATCTCAAAAAATCATGGTCGCATTGCACCGAAACGAAAACAGTAAGACATAAAGCAAGAGGTATTCGTTTTCAGCGGGTGTGTGTTTCAAATTTACCAGTTATTTTGCTGGTTCCATTTTTTCGCAACTTGCCGTATTGTAAGAAAAAGTCCTACAAATACAAGAAGTCCAATCAGCAGGAGAAAAAAAATAAATAGATTGATAATCATGGTAATTGTTGGTTATTCTTTCACAATTGTTTTCGTGATAATCTGATTTTCCAATGCTATCTTCACGAAGTAAATTCCGTTTGCCAAATTGGCCAAATCAAATCCAAGGTGTTGTGCGCTTGGGTTTTGAATCACAGCGTTTTGCAATTGCCCAACACTGTTGTAAATTTTGATTTGCTCAGCAACAAGGGTTAAATCACCCATGTTCAACAGAAACTTCCCGGCCGTTGGATTGGGTGAGATGGAAATATTCGACCAATTGTTTTCTTCTAGACTTGTTACACAAGGCTGAGGAAAGGTTGAAATGGTTATACTCGTGTCGCTTTCACACATCAAAAAGTCTGTAACGGTAACAGAATAATTTCCTGCTTGCGTAACGGTGATGAATTGGGTAGTATCACCTGTTGACCAATTGTAAGAACCTGCCGGATTCAAGGCTGTTAATGTTACTTCGTCACCTTCGCAAATGGAATCATTGGGTGCCGCTACTATTTGGTTGAGTTGTGCGACTTGAGTTATAATCAAGGTATTTGGACACGCCGTTCCAATTATGGACGGATTGGAAGAAACAACACGAATTTTATACAAAAAACCAAAATTGGTGTTCAAGGGTATAGTTGCGAAGATTAAGCCAATGTTGAAAGGGACCGATCCAATGTTAATAGGTGTAGTAAATTGTCCAAATGCGTTGGATAATTGGGCCGTGAATACATTCCCGGCAGGATAGTTTCCAGTTGCAGTAAACGGTACAATAATGTTTCCACCTGCGCAAGTAGAAAGCTGTAAAATCGTGTCAGTTACGATGGTATTTTGTGCATGCAGGGTTATATTGAATAGAACTGTAGCAAAAAGAAGCTTGAATTTTTTCATATTAAAAGCATTTCGAATGCTTCAAATGTAATCAAACGAACGGATTAAATGTAAAAAAGTGCCCAGTGAACCGAACACTTTTAATTCTCTGTGGCGATAGTGGTAGGATGTCACACCGAGATATTTTATTTGCACTCTTTTTTCGAAGAGTGGCAGCAATCCATTTTCATTTCTGGTTCTGGTTTTTGCATTCCGGATTGATGTTTCATGGCCATTTCTGCTTTCGGCGAAATAAAGGGAATTCCTAAATTCATGCCGCGCAGGATAACCAAAACGCCTACCAAAGTTAAAAGATACGGAACTGTAGCATTGAGTTTGGAACGTAATGCTCCGGTTATTTTGCCAGCAGCAAAACCAACAGCAATCATGGAAGGTAAGGTGCCAATTCCAAAACCAATCATGGCTACTGAACTCATCGTTTGATTACCAGCTAATAGGGCATTCATTAATGCTACAAACACCATTCCGCAAGGCAAAAGGCCATTCAAGATGCCCAAAAGTGGCAATTTGAAGGGAAATTGACTACGCAAAATAGAGCCGATTCCTTTGCTAACAAATCCGTTTACATTCAAGGAAGGTATTTTGGCATGAAAAGATTTCCCCAACCATTTGCGCCAAGCATAAACAATTAATAATACACCTGAAATGATACTAAGCCATTGTAAAACGCCAAATGTGTGTATTGTCAAACCAATGCTTCCAATGATGAATCCAAGCACGGCATACGTGAATATTCGTCCTAAATTGTATTGAAGCACCCCATTTAAAATCGTCCAATTGTTTTTGCGATTCACGGGAATAGCCATGGCGATAGGTCCACACATGCCCATGCAATGCAAGCTGGAAGTTAAACCTAATATAATACCGGTAATGACGAACGTATTCATGAGTTATACTGTAATTGTATCTTTCTGTAAGTATTTTTCACCTTTTATGGTGTAATGAATCTCAGTGTTGTAATTCCCGGCCTCCAATTCTGATTTATCAATTAAAAATGTATTGGTGTTTTCTACCTTGTAGAGACGGTCTAATTTTTCATTGTTGCTTCGGATTAGTTTTACCTCCACATTTTGGATGTCTTTATTTTCTGGAATTTTAATCGCTACGTATGTGTCAGTAATGTTCAAAAGAACTTTTTGATCCAGGTTTTCTGAATTTTGCACAGCATCCATTTCTTGACTGTAGTTGATCTCTTTTTGATAGTAATCCTCTGAAACCAAATCTACGTTGGAACTCATTAATTTTACCACTAGTACGATTATAAAAATCATAAATGATCCAAGTGCAATTGCAACTCCTTTTCCCCAATTCATACTTTTCTTTTTTAAATCATTGGACCAATAAATTTGGTCTGTACTTCTTCAATTAATTCACCGTTACCCATTACGCGTATGTTGATTTTCGTCATCCCATTTTCAACGGCGGAATACGGTAATTTAACGATAAATCGTTCTTTTAGTAAACTTTCTTTTTTCAAGGTCAAATCCTTTACAACCATTTCAATTTGTGCTTGAGGATTATCCACTTCAAGGGTAATTTTATAATTTTTCTGAGTTTTGTTAGTCAAGTTAATTTCGAAAATATTACTCAACATGCCGTGCTGATTGGATTGGTAGGTCGTACCTCTTTGGCGATTGATATTGGTTTCGAAATCCTTGCGGGTAATCAATAGAGCGATGAACGCAATTACCAGAATGACTTGAAGGATTGTATAGGAAATTACCCGACGTGTCCATTGGAAACCCGTTCCATTTTTGATGCCATTCTCAGATTCAATGCGAATCAATCCTCTATCTTTTCCAACGGAATCCATGATGTGGTCGCAGGCATCAATACAAGCCGTACAATTCACACATTCTAGTTGAGTTCCGTTTCGAACATCAATTCCAGTTGGACAAACAACAACGCATTGGTTGCAATCGATACAATCGCCTTTACCAACGGCTTCTCTGTCTTCGTCTTTTCTGAATTTTGAACGATTTTCGCCACGAACGTAATCGTAAGCAACAACCATAGAATTTTGATCCAAGAGTACACCTTGCAATCGTCCATATGGACAAATTGTTGTGCATACTTGTTCTCGTAAACGAGCGAAAACCATGTAAAAGACCGTTGTAAAAATGGCCAATGAAATCAAGCCACCCATGTGTTCCTTCACAGGATCTGTTTGGATTTTCCACAAAGCGTCTGAACCAATAATATACGCCAAGAAAGTGTTGGCAATTAAAAATGAAATTAGCCAGAAAATGGTGTGTTTAATAACCCTTTTTCGGATTTTCTCAGCGTCCCATTTTTGTCGGTCTAATTTTTTTTGATACGTATAATCACCGTCAATCCAGTATTCAATTCGTCTGAAAATCATTTCCATGAAAATTGTTTGAGGGCATATCCAGCCGCAAAACAATCGTCCGAAGATTACAGTAAAAAGGATGACAAAAACAACCGCAATAATCAAAGCCAAGGCAAACAAGTATAAATCTTGTGGCCAAAAAACTTTTCCAAAAATGATAAACTTTCGTTCTATAAAGTTGAAGAGCAACATTTGATGCCCTCCAACTTTAATATGTGGTGCGAGGAAGAGAAAAGCGAGCAACGAGTAACTAACGATTTGCCTTTTGTTGAAAAACGCTCCAAACGGTTTTTTTGCATATACCCAGATTCGTTTACCATCAGCTCCAATCGTAGAGACATGATCTCTAAATTCTTCTTCTTCTGTCATTTTGTTTTTATTTTACTTCTGTACCTTGAGGTTCTTTTCCTTTTGTGTATGGTAAACTCAAGACGTACGAAGCGGCTTGTTGTATTTGTATTGGATTCAATTTTGAAGCATGCTCTGGCATTCCATTCGCTGTTCCCAATTTAATGGTTTTGAATAGAACTTTCACATCATTTCCGTAAATCCAGAATTTATCCGTCAAGTTTGGTCCAATGTTCCCTTCTCCTTTTGGATTGTGGCAAGAGATACAATTAATTTCGAAAATGCCTTTTCCTGCAGCAATATCTTTGGCATCCGTCATGAGCGTTGCATTGGTTTCATCCACATTCATCGCCATTTTTGACAAATAAACATCAATGTCTTTTTTAGACTGAGCCATTTCTTTGTCGTAGGCTTTCAATTGTAAATCTGCTGAACCAATAATATGGTAGTTAAAGATGTAAACGACTGCGAAAATAATCGTAGCATAGAACATCCAAACCCACCAAGGTGGTAAGTTATTGTCCAACTCGCGTATTCCGTCGTATTCGTGATCCATCAAGATACTTTGCTCGTCTTCAATTTCAACTACATCCGTAAGGACTTTGTTGAGTTTTTTAAATGCAAAGGCTTTTTTCACTTCAGCAGCCTTTTCAGGAATAATCATTTGCATGAATTCTTTGAAAAGGTTTCTCAAATACCAAAGCACGCCCAGTAGAACTACGTTGACCGTTAGCAAGGCATAGATGTCGCTGTTTTCAATTAACAACCAAGGCTGACCTTCTTGTGCCATTCCTGGCCCATTGTACGTGAATGCAGAAGCAGTATTCGTATAAGCCAATAGACCAAACATACCAATCAGCATCAATACATTTTTCAATCCGTTTCCAGACTCTGAACTTTTTTCCATCAATTTGTTTTTAATGGCATCAGAATTAATCAACGTTTTGATTGAATTCGCCATCAAATAAATCGCAAGGAAGATGAAAACCATCGTTGTAAGTAAGAAGTAGAACAAATTCAAATTGCTTTTGTAATTTGGAACGAATGTTACCGCTGAAACGCTAGCACCTGGAGTTGGTGTTGCGACAGGATCAACAGGTTTCACATAGTTATCAATGTATCCTAAAACAGCATCGACTTCTTCATTAGATAATTCTTGAGGAGTCATCATCGTAGGGCTGAAATCTTTGATGGCAGTTGCCATGGTACTGTTTCCAGCAGTAATTAATTTCTCAGGATTTTTTACCCATTCGTAAATCAATTCTCCTTCACCGGCGTCTTGCCATTTTTTCAAAACCCCTTTCAATAAAGGACCAGTAGAATTCTTGTCTACCATGTGACAAGCATTGCATTTGGCTTTGAACAACGACTCACCGTCTTGAGCGTTGACCCAATTGCCCCCAACAAAAAGGGCAATGATTATGGCTATAGTTTTAATATAACTTTTCATGACTGTTCTAATTATTTTGGTCCGCCACATTGACGTCACTGGTTTCCAAATTATCATCGAATGGTAGATTGCTCAATTCAACAATATCTTTCTTTTTCATACGAACCACTCGTGCAATCATCACTGTAAAAAACAGGACGAAAACGAGAAGTGAGAAGATTGGGTAAATACTCACCCCATCTATCGTTGTTAAGTTTTGTGTGATAAATCGTAACATAACTATTTGGTATTAGGGTTAGGCATTTTTTTAATATCCGTTCCCATTCTTTGCAAATAGGCAATGATAGCTACGATCTCTTTTTTCTGAATTTTTGCTATCTCAGCAGACTTGTCCAAATTCACCAACACATCTTTTGGTAAATTTTCAACAATATCGGTTGCAATTATCAAAGCTTGAGCATTCAAATCTTTCAGCGCAATTTTTTCGTAACCTTTTGCATAAGGCACTCCCAAAGTTCGCATAGCATTGATTTTTCGTTCCATCAGCGAAACATCCAAATCATTTGATTTCATCCAAGTGTAGGCTGGCATGATAGAACCAGGAGAAACATCTTTTGGACGGATCATGTGCTGGTAATGCCAGAAGTTACTTCTCAATCCACCTTCTCGTGCTAAATCTGGTCCAGTTCTTTTAGAACCCCATTGGAATGGGTGATCGTAAACAAATTCGCCTGATTTTGAATATTCACCGTATCTCGCTGTTTCAAAGCGCAATGGACGAATCATTTGAGAGTGGCAGTTGTAGCATCCTTCACGGATATACAAATCTCTTCCTTGCAATTCAAGTGGAGTATAAGGTTTCACACTAGAAATTGTCGGCACGTTGCTTTTTACAATCATCGTTGGAACGATCTCAACCAAACCACCAATGGCAACTACTACGATCGCAAAAATCATAAATTTGATTGGTTTGCGCTCGATGCTTCTATGCCAGTATTCACCTTTGTGTTTCACAGTAGTATCATATACTTCAACCGTAGCTTCTGCTTCTTCATTGGCCAAGAAATCGCCTTTTTTCGCAGTTTTTACCAAGTTGTAGAACATCATCACAGCTCCAGAGATATACAACAAGCCACCCAAAGAACGAAGCATGTAATATGGTTTTAAGGCATCTACCGTTTTCAAGAAATCAGCATTTACCAAGGTTCCATCTGGGTTGAAATCCTGCCACATCAATCCTTGCATGAAACCAGCAATATACATTGGAATGGCATACAATAAAATACCCAATGTGGCAATCCAGAAGTGTTGATTGGCCATTTTTTTAGAATACAATTCTGTGCGGAAAATTTTTGGAAATAACCAGTATAACATACCAAAAGTCATCATACCGTTCCATCCTAAACCACCAACGTGTACGTGAGCAATTGTCCAGTCTGTGAAGTGAGAAAGCATGTTTACATTTTTCAAGGACAACAAAGGACCTTCAAAAGTTGCCATACCGTAAGCAGTTAAGGCAACCACCATGAATTTTAACAAAACGTCATCACGAACTCTGTCCCAAGCTCCACGCATGGTTAACAAACCGTTCAACATACCACCCCAAGATGGCGCAATCAACATCACAGAGAAGACAACCCCTAAACTTTGTGCCCAGTCAGGCAAAGAGGTGTACAACAAGTGGTGAGGTCCTGCCCATATGTATAAGAAAATCAATGCCCAAAAGTGGATAATGGATAATCGGTAAGAGTAAACAGGTCGATTGGCCGCTTTAGGAACAAAGTAGTACATCAATCCCAAATAAGGTGTTGTCAAGAAAAACGCTACGGCATTGTGACCGTACCACCATTGAACCAATGCATCTTGAACACCTGCATACCAAGAATAAGATTTGAAGAATGAGATTGGTAATTCAAATGAATTGAAAATGTGCAAAATAGCAACCGTAACGAATGTGGCAATAAAAAACCAAATGGCTACGTAGATATGTTTTACTCTTCGATTGATAATGGTTGCAAACATGTTGAAGCCCCACACAACCCATGTAACAGCGATTAAAATGTCAATCCACCATTCTAGTTCAGCATATTCTTTCCCTGAAGTAATACCAAACGGAAGCGTGGCTACGGCACAAAGAATAATGAATTGCCACATCCAGAAATTGATGTAACTCAATTTGTCACTCCACATACGGGTTTTCAATAACCGTTGAAGCGAATAATGATAACCGGTAAAAATACCATTACCTACGAATGCGAAAATCACAGCATTTGTATGTAATGGTCTCAATCGCCCAAAAGAGAGAAACGAAAATCCGAGATAATCATTGAAAAATTCAGGAAAGGCCAATTGTAACGCGACAATTAACCCAACCAACATACCTGTTATACCCCAAATTATGGTGGCATAGGCGAAATACTTTACGATCTTGTTGTCGTAACTAAACTTCTGTACTTCCATCTGTTTTTTGATTTGTTTGTTGTAGTTCTAGTTCTTCATCAAAGAGAATTCGGACAGAAGGCGAGTAGTCATCATCAAATTGTCCATCTTTTGCAGCCCAAAAAAAAGAGGCTAAAAAAAACAGAGCGACCAGTAAACTTACTACAAGCATTATGTATATCATTCCCATGCGACAAATGTCATAAGTTTGTCATGTGCAAAGAATGATTCGAATTAGCTAAAAACCTGATTTTTGTCATGTTTCTTAAAAAATCACAAAATTATTCGATTGACAACCCATTTGAAATTTTGAAAATGCATGTGTTTTTGAGCTTCAAAAACAGGGAATTAATTTTCGTTATTTCCGAAATATCGTCATAAATGTGCTCAAGAAAACAACGGTTATGGAGCTGATTGGCATCAAAATAGCCGCCACAAGAGGGCTGAGATTGCCGGTGATGGCAAAACTCAATCCAACCACATTGTAGGAAATTGAAAACACCATGCAGACCGTAATCATTGTTTTTGAAAATGCAGAGGTTATCAACAAAGAATCGAGACTTTTTAATTTACTAGCTTCAATAATAGCATCCGAGGAAGGGGTGAAGCGGAAAACGTCTTCTGAAACGGCAATGCCTACATTGGCTTTTGCTAATGCGCCAGCATCATTCAATCCATCGCCAATCATGCAAACCCGTTTGCCGTGCGCTTGTAATTGCGCCACATAATCCAATTTGTCTTTCGGAGAATAATTGAAATGAATTTGACTATTGGCAGGGAAAAGTGAACCCATTTTTTCTTCGTCTTTGTTGCTGTCTCCAGAGATTACATGCAATTGATAATTCGAAAGCCGTTGCAATACTTCTTTAATTCCAGGACGTAAATCAGCATCCGCGGCAAAACGCCCGCTGGTTTTGTCAACCGAAATATAACTCGCCGTTTCTTGCTCGTCTGTTTTGGCTACTTCACAGTAACTGGCGCTGCCTAATTTGAACAATTGTCCGTTGTATTCTCCCGATATGCCTTTGCCTTTGATTTCTTCAAAGTTTTCAATAGGAACGGTTTTTATTTCTGACTCATTGCGCAAATAATCGGCGATCATGCGCGAAAGTGGGTGTGTGGAAGAATTGGCCAAGGAATAAAATACTTGCTTTTGCAGTTCATTCAAATCAGCACCAAAATAATGTACGTTCAAAGCGCTACCATTTGTCAGCGTGCCCGTTTTGTCAAACACAATGTCTGTTGTTTTGTTCAATCGTTCAATAACACCAGTGTTTTTTAAATACAAGCCTTTTCTACCCAATAAACGCATGATATTCCCAAAGGTAAAAGGACCCGACAAAGCCAATGCACACGGACAAGCAACGATGAGAATGGAAACCACAATTCGCGTAATTTGCGTGGGATCTAAAAATGCCCAAATCACCGAGGCGATTAAGGCAACTATTAGCAATGCGGCAAGAAAGAAAACAGACAATTTACTTTGGTATTGCAGCCCAGCCACTTCTTCCTTATCGGTTTTTATTTCATTCCACATACGGGTTAGTTGACTCCGATTGCTTTCTTTTTCTACGATTAATTCTACCCGGTAACCTTCCAATCGACCGCCGGCATAAACGAAATCACCTTTTCTTTTGATTACTGGGGTGGACTCTCCGGTCACGAACGAATAATCTATTTTTGCCTCATCCGATTGCAGGATGGAATCGCAAGGCAAAACTTCATCGTTACGTAATGCAATGGTATCGCCTTCTTTCAATTGCTCGATTTCCACAATTTCTTCTCCTTCTAACAAAATTCGAGTAATCGCCAAAGGAAAATAGGAAGTGTAATCTCTTTCAAAGGACAACATCCGATAGGTTTTGCTTTGAAACCATTTGCCAATCAGCAAGAAAAAGATAAATCCAGCAAAAGAATCCATGTAACCAGGTCCGTCACCGTGTAAAATGGAGTAAACACTTTGCGCATACAAAGCGATGATTCCAATGGTGATAGGAACATCCAAATTCAGACTTCGGTAGCGCAAAGCTTTGTAGGCGGAAATGAAATAGTCGCGAGCCGAGTAGAAAAGTACTGGTATTGAAATCCCAAAGGATAAGTAGGAAGTGAAATTCCGAAAATCTTGAAAATCGTTTTGTATTCCTAAATATTCTGGGAAACTCCACAACATGATACTGCCAAAAGCAAAACCAGCGATCCCTAATTTATAGAGATAGGTTCTGTCTTCTTTTTTGTCGGATTGTCCGCGCGAACCAAAATTGGGAGGATAACCGATTTTGTCCAACAAATCCGCTAAGCGCGACAAAGGCAGCTTTTCTCCTCGAAAAACAATGGAGGCTTCTCGTTTGGCAAAATTCACTTGACAACTGACAATGTTGGGCTCAATCTTGGCAATGTTTTCCAACAAATAAATGCACGAAGAACAATGGATACTGGGTAGATGTAAGTTGACACGTGTTAAATCCCCATCTTCAAATTCAATGAACTTGGCCCGAATGGAATCTACATCGAGGAAATTGTATTTGTGTGCGTTGGCAGCCGTTGGTTTTGTGCCAGGCTGCCGCTCCATTTCATAGAAGTTGGCCAAATTATTTTCACTCAATAACTGGTAAACACCCTTGCAACCGTTGCAGCAAAATTCTTTTTCTTGGTAAACGACTGGATTGCCAATGACAGCATCTCCACAATGGTAGCAAGTTTCGGAACTCATATCGTTTTTGAAAATAAGCGCTCGGTAGGTTTGTCTGGCGATAAATTTTGATCAAAAGCCATGCAGCAATTTCGAACAAATGGAATGCCTTTTTCCGTCACGGAAATATGATTTTCATTTATTTCGACCAAACCATCTTCTTTCATTTCTTGCAATTCTGCTTTTATCGAATCATGCATTGCTGCGAATGCTCCATCGTTGCTCAGATTGGTGTCAAATTTACACATCAAATCATGAATATAACCTCTTACCAGCAGGTCTTTTTTATCCAACATATGACCGCGATAAATGGGTAAAATACCATTCTGAACGAGTTCTTGGTATTTCTCTACAGATTTTTCGTTTTGAGCGAAGGCAAACCAACTATCCGAAATGGAGGAGGCACCCAAACCAATCAACATCGGCGTGTTTTTGGTGGTGTAACCCATGAAATTTCTATGCAACGTTTTGTTTTTGAAAGCAAGGGCTAAATCGTCTTCTGGTTTGGCAAAATGATCCATGCCTACTTCCAAGTAACCAGCATTTTCGAGCCTAGTTTTCGCCGTTTCGTATAATTTTCGTTTTTCATCGCCATCGGGCAAATCAGATTCATCAAAACCTCGTTGTCCATTTCCTTTGATCCAAGGCACGTGCGCATAACTATAAAGTGAAATTCGATCGGGCTGAAGAATCAATGTTTTTTCAACCGTATCGATTATATCATCCAGTGTTTGTTTCGGTAAACCAAAAACCAAATCGTGCGAAATGGATTTGTACCCAATGCTTCTGGCTTCGTCGTGTACTTTTTTTACCTGGTCAAATGACTGAATTCTGTGAATGGCTTTTTGTACTACCGGACTATAATCTTGAATACCCAAACTCAACCGTCTGAAACCAAAGGCAAATAATTTAGACAAATGTTCGGAGGTGGTATTGTTGGGGTGCGCTTCAAAACTCAACTCGTGGGTGTTGCCATCCACACTTTCCGCTTGATAAATGGTTTGTAAAAGTTCTACCAATTTATCTGCTGGAAAAAAAGTGGGCGTTCCACCGCCAAAATGCAGTTCTTTTATGGTCGGTTGGAAGGGTAAAATGGTTTTGTACATTTCCCATTCTTTCACTAAAGCCTCTAAATAAGGATTTTCAACATCATGATTTTTAGTAATTCGTTTGTGACAACCACAAAATGTGCACAAGCTTTCGCAAAAAGGCAAGTGAAAATAAAGACTAATCTCCTTCGAATCAAACAATTCAAAATTCTCAACCATGGATTTTTTCCAGGACTCAATCTCCAAAGGATCGTGCTTCCAAAATGGAACAGTAGGGTAAGAAGTATAGCGCGGTCCTGGCCGATTGTATTTGCTAATGAGCGAATTTTCCATGTTTGATTTTTCTGACCACAAAGTTAGACCTAGGGGTCACAAAAAAAAATGACTTGCATCAGCTTTGAAGCTCGTTTTTATTTGGTAATTTTGAATGGAAGCAAAAAAAAGTGTTGTATGCTCGATAAATCACATAAGAATGTTTCATGCGATACCTGCCTGGTTCGCAAAAACTCATTGTTCGGTAGCTTTTGTGAAAACGAAGTTGAACATCTAGACGCGCACAAATCTTGTAATCATTACAAGAAAAACCAAGCACTTTTCCTCGACGGTAGTTTCCCTAGAGGTGTTTATTGTTTGAACAAAGGAAAGGTAAAGGTTTATACCCGCGGAGACGAAGGGAAGGAACAAATTATTCACATAGCAAATGAAGGTGAAGTAATTGGTTTTCGATCCATGTTCAGCGGAGAGCCTTATTCCATGTCTGCCGAAACGTTGGAAGAATGCAATGTGTGTTTTATCTCCAAACACGATTTTTTAGACATGATCGATACCAATCCAATGTTGCGAAATGGCGTCATGAAGGAATTGTCAAAGGAATTGAATGATCGCGCAGTGGCCATTACCAATATGGCACAAAAATCGGTGCGAGAGCGGTTGGCTTTTTCTTTGGTTCTTTTGAATGATATCTACAAAGAGGAGGAAATTAATCTATCACGTGAAGATTTAGCCAATTTTGTTGGTACTGCAACAGAAACTTTGATTCGCTTGTTAAAGGAGTTTAAAGACGACGGAATAATTGATATTCATGTGCGAAAACTAGCTGTCCTAGACGCTGTAGGCTTAAGAAAAATTGCCGGAATTCACTAGGCAAACGGAAGTTTTTCTGCCTTGAGTTGTTTCAACATCGAGTGAAAACTTCTACTGTGTCTACCCTCTTTTCCTCCGATTAAATTGCCTTCATTGTGCGGTAATTCAAAACCTTCTTCATGAATGGCCTTTCCAATTTCCTTTTTCCAGCTATTCTCAACTTTGTGCAAGTCAACGCCTACTTCGCGAGAAAGCATGACCAAATCAACGGTAGAAGCTTGAAAGAAATCAGCACTGTATTCCCACAAAACCTGTATGCTTTTCTGAGCTTGTTGGTATTTCACTTCGTCCCCAAATTTCAATTCTCGGAACCAAAGTCTACTTTTTCCGACTTGTTTTTTGAACAAATCAGATTTTTCTTTCGATAAATTATTCAAAAAAGGATCTTTGCTTTTTCCCAAAGCTTGAAAATACAGGGAGTGAAAAACATCCACAAAAAATTGTCGCACTACGACAAATATTTCATCTTTATTCTCCAGTTCGAATAAAATAGCGTTGAAATATTCATCCGGACGCTCGCGAATGATTTTGAAATTATGTCCTTCTTTTTTTTCAATTCCCTGTACTTCTTGGTAGGTGGCTTGAGCAATATTCATCAATTGATCCGTCAAATCACTTTTGGACAAAGAGGCAAGAAATGGATTGTTGAAAACAGCCAATTCCCTTAATCTAGAACCATAGATTAAAGCGCTATCGGCAATTTGTAAATAATATTTTAATTTCGAATCCATTCCTTCAGTACATAAATTTAAAAGCACCTTATCCTTTGGTGTTGATATTTATACTTCTAAATTTTCACAAAGGAAGAAAAATTGAAGTCTTTGAAATATGACTTTTTTCAAACTTAAACATGATTAAAGTCATTAATATTTGAACAGATTCATTAAAATTTTAACAGTGAAATGGTTTTTTGACTTCTTCCGGGTCGACGGTATATAAACAGCAGCGTAGAGTTGATTTTCGTATTGAGATGGTGAATGGACAAACTGAAATTTCAAAATAGAATTAACGGTCGAAGTGATTATCTTTGTGGTCATAATCGTAGAAGATCAGAATGAATTTAGATAAATATACAGTCACAGCTGCTTTGCCCTATGCAAATGGACCGCTTCACCTGGGCCATGTTGCAGGAGTTTACTTACCATCCGATATTTTTGTCCGGTTTTTACGAATGAAAGGCCATGATGTCGCATTTATTTGTGGAAGTGATGAACACGGTGCTGCTATTACGCTTCGCGCGAAAAAAGAAGGTGTGAGTCCGCAAGAAATTGTCGACAAATACAATGGCATCATTGCTAAATCATTCAAAGATTTTGATATTTCGTTTGATATATTTCACCGAACATCAACGGAATTACACCACCAAACGAGCCAAGATTTCTTCAAGGTTTTACACGACAAGGGGAAATTTACGGAAGAAACATCGGAGCAATATTACGACGAGGAATTTGACCAATTTTTGGCCGATCGTTACATTACAGGCGAATGCCCTAAATGTCACAACCCAAGTGCCTATGGCGATCAGTGCGAAAAATGCGGTAGCGCTTTGAGTCCAACCGAATTGATCCATCCAAAATCTACTTTGAGCGGCAAATCTCCTGTGATGCGCACCACGTCTCATTGGTATTTGCCGATGGAAAATCACGAGGCCTGGTTGAAGGATTGGATTCAAAATGGAATACTTGATGGGAAGCAGCAACACGATCCTAAAACTTGGAAAAATCAAGTCATAGGTCAATGCATGTCTTGGATTGATGGCGGTTTGCGACCGCGAGCGATGACACGAGATTTGGATTGGGGCGTAAAAGTTCCTTTGCCCGGTGCCGATGGAAAAGTATTGTACGTTTGGTTAGATGCACCAATAGGCTACATTTCTGCAACGAAACAATGGGCCTTGGACAACAACAAGGATTGGAAAGATTATTGGACAGGCGACCGAAAATTGGTGCATTTTATTGGGAAAGACAACATTGTATTTCACGCGATAATTTTTCCGATTCTATTGAAAGATCATGGTGATTTAATTTTGCCAGATAACGTGCCTGCCTATGAGTTTTTAAACCTCGAAGGCGATAAATTTAGCACTTCAAGGAATTGGGCAGTTTGGTTACATGAATACATTGAAAATCATCCAGATAAAATAGATGAACTAAAGTATGTGTTGACGTCTATTGCGCCGGAAAATAGAGATTCAGAATTCACGTGGAAAGAGTTCCAACAAAGAATAAATTCGGAGTTGGCCGACATATTGGGCAACTTTGTTAACCGAGCTTTGGTGTTGACTCAAAAATATTATGAAGGTAGCGTTCCAGAGCGCGGAAATTTAACGCCTGAAGATGAATACATGATGGTGGATATAAAAAGATCCGCTGAAAAAATCGAAGAATTAGTATATGCTTATAAATTGAGAGATGCGCAAGCTGAAGCGATGAATTTGGCACGCATTGGCAACAAGTTTTTGGCTGAAACAGAACCTTGGAAACTGATTAAAGTAGACGAGGAACGAGTAAAAACGATCATGAATCTGGCCCTTCAAATCACGGCAAATTTGAGTATCGTGTTGCAACCATTTTTACCGGGAACGGCCAGAAAACTGAGTGAATTCTTGAATTTCTCAACCCACGATTGGTCTTTGGCTGGAAATATGGATTTGTTGAGCGCAGGACATCAAACAGTTGCGCCATCTATTTTGTTTCCCAAAATTGAAGACAGTTTAGTGGAAGAAGAAGTGGCCAAATTGCAAGTGCCGGAAGTGGCGTCCCTGTTTGAACCTCAAATGGAGGAAACGAGTTTTGATGAATTCAATAAAATGGACATTCGTTTGGGGAAAATCATTTCTGCGGAAAAAGTGGAAAAAGCCGACAAATTACTAAAACTTTTAGTGGACACTGGAATCGATCAACGAACGGTTGTTTCTGGAATTGCAGAGCATTATACACCAGAAGAAGTGGTCGGAAAAACAGTTCAAATTTTGATGAATTTGGCACCGCGAAAAATTCGCGGAATTGAGTCAAAAGGAATGATTCTGATGGCAGAGGATGAAAAAGGAACGCTTAGTTTTATGGTGCCAGAAAAAGACTTTACGCAAGGCGGAAGCATCAAATAATAAGGTTAAAGAATGATTTTCATCAGGTTTTGGAATTTTTCTTCCAAAATTGCTTTATGCTTATCTGTTTGCGTTGTATATTTAAATAAAATTTGAAAGATATATATATGAACGCTTTATTACCTTTATACATTGTACCGTTTGATTTTACGGAAGTTTCAGAACAAGCTTTGCATTTGGCTTTTCAATTGGCTGAAAAGAATGACCGTCAAGTTTATTTGCTACATGTAGCTGAAAATCTCCACACCAAAATTGCGGCGCACCGAAATTTTGAAGACCGCGTAAACAAAATGTCATCCGCTGAGAAAAAGAGAATTACTACGAAAGTAATTGTCGGAAATATTTTCGAAGATTTAGCCAAAGCAGGTGATTTACTGAATGCAACGATGATAGTCATGGGAACACATGGAGCGAAAGGGCTTCAAAAATTATTTGGAAGTCATGCACAAAAAGTGATTGCGGCTTCCAATGTACCCGTGTTGATTGTGCGTGAAAATGAAAATTTGGATTCCTTTAAAACAATCGTGATGCCGTTCAGCTTCCAAAAAGGAAGTATTCGGGTGTTGCGCTATGCTGCTACAATGGCGAAGGAGATGAATTCAACTATCCATTTGGCTAGCCAAGATAAATCAGTTGGATCTTTAGCTGAAGATTTGAGAGTGAATGAAATGGTTTCACGCAACTTTTTGACTGACAATGAAATTGCATTTGAAGTAGTGAACTTGCCCAATGTTAAACCGTATGCAAATGAGTTGATTGACTATGCCGTAGAAGTGGAAGCTGGCTTGATTGCTGCAACTTATGCCAAAGATGGTTTCTTGCCAATTCCGAATGTTTTTATTCAAGAAATGATTGAAAACCAAGTAATGATTCCAGTTTTGACCATCAACGCTGACGAGAATTAAATCGAAAACGCAAGGCTTGTTCTTTTAAGCAAAATTATTTTTGTACTATGGATGAGAACAGTCGTTTTCCTATGTTAGAATTGGACAGCTCACTCGAAAGTGTGGATTTTCAGATTAAAACCCAGCAGCAAATCGCCAAAGATTTTGCCAAAGCTGACTTGGTTTTTCCGGAGAACTTTGTGGTCGAATCATTTTCAAAAGAGGAAATATTGGATTTAATTTCCAATGAGGTGGCGACATTGATGGAACGTGGAGAACGTCATTTGCTGCAACTCTTGTATGCTGTGGATTTAGCGGAGTCGACTTTTTTAAAACTCACCCTGCAGCCCGATTTTCTCCAGCAGATTTCTGAGCAGATTCTGTACCGAGAGGCGTATAAAATTTGGTTAAGGGAAAAGTATTCTTAAAATATTAAACATAAAAAAAGGGCGAGAATTTCTCGCCCTTTTGCATTTAAAGTTTTTGGCAATTAGTTTTTCACAAATGTATTGCGAATTACAGCACCGTTTGAAGAACTAACTTCGTAGAAGTAAACACCGTTCACCAATTCAGCAACATTGATAGCACCTGTAAGTCCATTCAAGTTCGATTCAGCAACTACTTTTCCGTCCATTGAAATGATGGAAATGTGATTAGCCGCGCTAGATGTTTTGATGTTCAAAGTAGAATTTGTTGGGTTCGGGTAAACTGAAACCTCCAAATTATTTTCTTCTAAACCAGCTCCTGATGAAAAGTTAACAATTGGGTAGATAGCAATTGTACCATCCAATCCCCAGTTGTTTGGATCACCAAATGTATGGAAAGTCATATCACTCCAAAATTCACCTGTGTGTGTTGTATTGCTACCATCTTGCGTTACGCTAATAGGCACCGCAAAAAGGTCACCTGTTGTTGTAGGCAAAATGAAACCAGCCCAAAATTTGTTTCCTGCAGGAATTTGGATTGGTGTAGTGAACGTAACGATATTGTTGTAGATGTTTCCATCACCAAGCGTCATTGTACTAGCCGTAGCCGTATCAATCGAAGCTATAGTAACGCTTTTGAATCCAACTGGAACAATAGTTGGTGCTCCAGCGTTGTCAGACCAAATTGCAAATTGCATAGAACCACCGTTGTCAACTTTTGTCAAAGCGTAAAAAGCGATACCTGTAATTGTTCCACCCATTGTAACTTCATGAGATGCATCAAAAAGACGCATTTTAGCAAGATCACCGTAGAAATTTGTACCTGCAACAAATCCAGAGTCAATTGGAGCAGCGAAGTCCAAGATACCTGAACTCAATTGAGATACATCGCAATGTGCAGAAAGAGTGTCGTTTTGTGCGTTTACCATACTTAAAGTAAGCAACGCGGTAATTGAAAGTAAAAGTTTTTTCATATAATTATGTTTAAGATTTTATCAGACAAATTTAAGGAAACATTGGCGAAATATTCAATTAATCTTTCGGATGATATGAATACTTATTTGTTTGTATATGTAAAATTATTGATTAGTGCCGTTTTTACTCGGATTTATTCCTAACAAAATTGTTTAAAATTGGATTTATTTGTCAGGGTCAAAGGTTGTACAGTCTAAGAAATCATTAAATTTGTACTTGCAAATTGAGCTCTAGAACCATGGATAAAGTTTCTTACGTAGGAAATGCAGATGTCAATGCTATCGATAATCTGTATAAAATGTACCGTCAAAACCCTGAAAGTGTTGATATTGGGTGGCAAAAATTTTTCGAAGGTTTTGACTTCGCACAAACAAATTACGAAGAAGGCGGTGAAATTCCTGAAAACCTACACAAAGAATTTAAAGTCCTCAATTTAATAAATGCGTACCGCGTTCGGGGTCATTTGTTTACGAAAACTAATCCAGTTCGTGAAAGAAGACATTATGAGCCTACACTTGCGCTCGAAAATTTTGGATTGGCAGAAAGTGATTTGGATACCGTTTTCCAATCAGGCGACGAAATGGGCTTGGGCAAAGCGGCAACGTTACGTGCGATTATTGCTGACCTAGAAGAAACGTATTGCGAATCAATCGGTATTGAATACATGTACATACGCGATCCTGAGCGCTTGCTTTGGTTTCGTAACCAAATTGAATTGGCCAATCGACCAAAATATACCAACGAACAGAAAATAGAGATTTATAAAAAATTGAACCAAGCGACGGCTTTTGAGTCTTTTCTTGGTAAAAAATTCGTGGGGCAAAAACGATTCTCAATCGAAGGAGGTGAAGCGTTGATTCCAGCGTTGGATGCCTTGATTCAACAAGGTGCAGATTTGGGTGTGGAGTATTTCGTGATGGGAATGGCACACCGCGGTCGATTGAATACCTTGACCAATATTTTTGAAAAACCGGCACACGACATACTTTCAGAATTCGAAGGGAAAGAATTTGATACCAACCTCGATTTCGATGGAGATGTAAAATACCACCAAGGATTTACTTCACACATTACCACCAAAAATGGTAAAAAAGTTGGTTTAACCTTGTCACCAAATCCAAGTCATTTGGAAGCAGTAGATCCAGTTGTACAAGGAATTGCCCGAGCAAAAATAGATCACATTTTAAAAGACGAAAGCAAAGTTTGTCCGGTAATGATTCACGGAGATGCAGCCGTTGCTGGTCAAGGCATTGTTTATGAGATTGTTCAAATGGCACAATTGGATGGCTATCGCGCAGGTGGTACAGTTCATATTGTTGTTAACAACCAAGTTGGTTTCACGACCAACTATTTGGATGGTCGGTCTTCAACCTATTGCACAGATGTCGCTAAAACGACGCTTTGTCCCGTATTCCATGTCAATGGAGATGATGTAGAAGCGGTTGTACAAACAATGCACATGGCCATTGCCTATCGTCAAAAATTCAAACGAGATATTTTTGTGGATTTGTTGTGTTACCGTAAATATGGTCACAACGAAGGGGATGAGCCAAAATTCACCCAGCCACATTTGTACAATTTGATTGCAAAACACCCGAATCCACGTGAAATTTATTTCAAACAATTGGAAGAGCAAGGTGTAATGAATCAAGCCCAAGCCAAAGAATTAGAGGATTCTTTCAACCAACATTTGGAAAAAGAATACGAAATTTCAAGAAATACGGAAAAGGCATTCATTTGGGATTTCTTGAGTGCCACTTGGAAAGATTATAGAAAAAGTACACCAGAAGATTTTATCGTTTCGCCAAAAACAGGCGTAAAAAAATCAACCTTATTGGAACTTGGTAAAACTTTAGCGACCCTTCCAGAAGGGAAAAAATACTTCCGAAAAATATCGAAAATATTTGAGGACCGATACAATGCCATTACCCAAGACAAATTGGATTGGGGTTCAGCAGAAATGCTGGCTTACGCCACGATTTTGAATGAAGGCCATCCGGTTCGTATTTCAGGTCAAGATGTGGAACGAGGTACTTTCTCTCACCGACATGCAGTGGTGAAAACAGAAGATACGGAAGAAGAAATCGTTACGTTGAACAAACTGAATGATAAACAAGCTCCTTTCTCGATTTACAATTCCTTGTTGTCGGAATATGCGGTGCTTGGGTTTGAATACGGTTATTCCTTAGCAGTTCCTAAAGGTTTGACCATTTGGGAGGCACAGTTTGGAGACTTCTTCAACGGTGCTCAAATTATGATTGATCAGTTCATTACGTCTGGAGAAGATAAATGGAGTACGCAAACAGGTTTGGTGATACTGCTACCCCATGGTTACGAAGGGCAAGGTGCTGAGCACTCTTCTGGACGCATGGAGCGTTTCTTGCAACAATGTGCTGATTACAATATCCAAGTTGTCAATACATCAACGCCTGCCAATCATTTCCATTTGTTGCGTCGTCAAGTCGAACGTGATTTTAGAAAACCATTGGTGGTATTTTCACCAAAAATGTTGCTGCGTTATCCTTCAGCAGTTTCTACGTTAGACGAAATGGCAACGGGAAGTTTCCAAGAGGTATTGGATGATCCAAATGCAAATGCAATAAACATTGATACCTTAGTATTGTGTTCTGGGAAGTTCTATTACGAAATGTCAGAAAAAGCAGCCGAAATGAGTGTTGATAACATGGCGTTTGTTCGTGTGGAGCAATTGTATCCTTTGCCTAAAACACAGTTGGATGCTATTTTCGCTAAATACAAGGATGCTAAAAATATTATTTGGGCACAAGAAGAACCCAACAACATGGGAGCTTGGCGATACATGGCAATGGCCATGCGTGAGATTCCGTTGATAGGAATAACCCGACCGGCAACGGCAGCGGCAGCTGAAGGGTCGAAAAAATTACACGAAAAACGTTTGAAAGCGTTGTTCGCTGAAATTTTTCAATATGCAAAAGTGAAAGTAAAATAATCGATTAAAGATTCAAGATATGTCAATGTTAGAAATGAAAGTGCCTTCACCAGGCGAATCAATCTCAGAAGTAGAAATCGCACAATGGTTGGTTGCAGATGGCGATTATGTAGTAAAAGATCAAGCGATTGCTGAGGTAGATTCAGACAAAGCTACGTTGGAATTGCCTGCAGAAGAATCAGGTATCATTACATTAAAAGCAGCGGAAGGTGATGTAGTAGCAGTTGGACAAGTTGTTTGTTTAATCGATACATCCGCAAAAGCACCGGAAGGAGCGCCAAAGATAGAAGCGAAAGCGGAAGCTGCGCCTGCTCCAGCTGTGGAAGCGAAAAAAGAAGAAGTGAAACCCAATCCAGCTCCAGTAGCGGAAAAAAATACATCCTATGCAGCGGGAACCCCTTCTGTTGCAGCGGCAAAAATCATGGCTGAGAATGGCGTTGCGGCCAATAAAGTTCCTGCAACGGGCAAAGACGGCCGTATCACGAAACAAGATGTCTTAGCAGCTCTTTCTGCTGGTTTTGACACAGCTTCTGTGCAAGGTTGGGGCGGAACGCGCAACCAATCGCGTGAGCGTATGTCTATGTTGCGTAGAAAAGTAGCAGAACGTTTGGTGGCAGTGAAATCTGAAACAGCCATGTTGACGACTTTCAACGAAATCGATATGAAACCGATCATGGATCTAAGAGCAAAATACAAGGATTTGTTCGCGAAACACCACGAGGTAAACTTGGGCTTTATGTCCTTTTTCACCAAAGCGGTTACGGAGGCCTTGAATTTGTTCCCAGCGGTAAATGGTCAAATCGATGGAAACGAAATGATTTTCCATGATTATGCGGATATCGGTATTGCAGTATCATCACCAAAAGGGTTGATGGTTCCTATTGTTCGCAACGCAGAGCAAATGACATTGGCGGAAATCGAAAAAGAAATCAAACGTTTGGCTATTCGTGCGCGTGATGGGCAAATTACACCGGATGAAATGACAGGTGGAACCTTTACCATTACCAACGGAGGTGTTTTCGGTTCGATGTTGTCGACACCGATTATCAATCCCCCACAATCAGCAATTTTAGGCATGCACAACATTGTTGAGCGTCCAGTTGCTATTGATGGAAAAGTAGAGATTCGTCCAATCATGTATTTGGCGCTTTCATATGATCACCGAATCATTGATGGGAAAGAATCCGTAAGTTTCTTGGTGAAAGTCAAAGAAATGTTGGAAAACCCAGATAGAATGTTGTTCGGAGCAAAAGATCCATACGCAGTTTTACTCGGACTTTAATAGACTTAAGAATTACGAATGATTGAATTACGAATTCTTAAAACGTAATTCGTAATTATTTTGATCAAAAAAGTTTATTCCAATTATCTCAATTCGTTCAAAGGACTTTCAAAAGAAGTCTGGTGGCTGGCGTTGATTACTTTAATCAATCGCGCTGGTACGATGGTAGTGCCTTTTCTCTCGCTTTATTTGACAGAAAGCAAAGGGTTTTCTTTGGGGCAAGTAGGTTGGATTATGTCTGCTTTTGGACTGGGTTCTGTTTGTGGTTCTTGGTTGGGCGGACAATTGAATGACCGTTTTGGCTCGTATCCAACGATGGCTTTTGCGCTCGTCAGTTCAGGAATATTATTCATTGTTTTGCAATACATGGAAAGTTTTTGGGGCATTGCTGTCGCCATATTTTTTGTGTTATTGTTTGCTGATATTTTCCGTCCAGCCATGTTTGTCGCCTTGCGGGCTTATAGCAAACCTGAAAATCAAACCCGATCACTTACTTTGATTCGCTTAGCCATTAATTTGGGATTTTCTGTTGGCCCAGTTTTGGGTGGGTTTTTAATATACAACATTGGCTATCAATCTTTGTTTTGGGTAGACGGGATTACCTGTTTTCTAGCCGTATTGCTTATGTTGCGGGTTTTGAATCCCAAACGGACCTTGCAACGAGAAGATGGGAAAGTGGAAGCCCCTACATCTGCTTATCGGGATTGGCTTTACTTGTTTTTTTGTTTCGGAGTAATGCTCTACGCAGTAGCATTTTTTCAGTTTTTCTCCACGGTTCCTTTGTATTATAGAGAAGAATACGGGTTAAGTGAAGACTACATAGGGTTACTTTTAGGGTTCAATGGATTGCTGGTTTTTCTGTTAGAAATGCCAATAATTCATGCGATAGAGAAGCGGAAAGGAAACAAAATGAAATACATCAACTTTGCCTTGTTTTTGTTGCTGATTAGTTTTTTGGTGTTGAATTTGGGAACTTTTATTTTTTGGCTTTGGCTGGGTATTGTACTGATGTCCGTTGCAGAAATGCTGGCATTTCCGTTTACCAATGCCTTCGCTATGGAAAGAGCCAAACGCGGAAAAATGGGTCAATACATGGCGCTTTATTCCATTGCATTTAGTTTTGCGCACATTTTCGGACACAATACTGGACTGCATTTGATCAACCAATTTGGATTTTCTTCTACCTGGTGGATCATGATGGCAATTTGCATCCTTTGTATGGCTGTTTTTGCTTTTATTGGCAAGCGTGAAAAAGCAGTTCCTCAAGAAAACTTGTAATTTCACCAAACAAACGGTTCGTGGGAACTGTTTAAATCAACAGTGTTTAATACGTTAAAAACAAACTTTATGTCAAAAATAACCTTGGGAGGAAATCCCTGTAATACAATTGGCAACCTTCCAGAAGTAGGTTCAGTAGCAAAAGAATTTCATTTGAAAAAAAGTGACTTAAGCCCGATTACCAATGCGGATTTGGCCGGTTCGAAAATCATTTTAAATATTTTCCCGAGTATTGATACCAATACTTGTGCTACCTCTGTTCGAACGTTCAATGCGCGAGCGGCGGCTTTGGAAAATACAAAAGTGTTGTGTGTATCGAGAGACTTACCTTTCGCGCAAAAACGCTTTTGTGGAGCGGAAGGAATTGAAAATGTAATCACGGTATCAGATTTTGCGACAGGAGATTTCGGTAAAGATTTTGGAGTTGAAATCGTAGACGGGCCATTTGCTCATTTGCATGCACGCGCCATTGTAGTATTGGATGAAAATGGCGTTGTGAAACATACGGAATTGGTGCCAGAAATCGCGAATGAACCAAATTATGAAGCGGCTATCGCGGCACTTTAAATCAGGTAATGCTCATCAGGCGCATTGATTTAAACGGTCAAGGAATACAAATAAGGGACGATTATTTCGTCCCTTATTTATTGATAGATCTTGCCTTATTTTCCTAATGCTTTGAAAATAAAAGCGCCTAATTTTTTACCCGCCAATTCATAGGCTTCACTGATTCTCAAACCGGTATCGAAATCATCATATCCGTACGTTCTCCCTGGATTGCCTTTGCTCACAATTTGGCAAAGGATTTTAGAGGGATTGTCTACGGCAACAATATCAATCAACAAATCCACAGCGGCATATTTTTTCGTAACGTAGATGTTAAATCCGGGTTCTACGAAAGTGGTATGTACGATCATTTTATATTTGGCTTTTTTTTCGTTGCCTAAGTATATGCCTTGTTTTTCTATTGTTTTATTGAACAATAATTCAAATTGAGGTTCGAATCTTCCTGCTCGATCACCTTCCCAGCTATCTTTCCATTTGTCTCCTTTTCCCGCTTCTTTCGCGTTGTATTCCGCCACTTTTTTATCGACATATTCTTTTTCAGTTTTGAATTTGCCGACGCCAAAATTGGAATAATCGTATTCAACGTTCAATATTTTTTCACCTTTTAAAAAGGATAAATCACCTTCTAGAATGGTAATTTTTTGGGAAAAGGCTATTCCTGTTAACGCGACAAATAAGAACATCAGTCCCTGTTTAGTATTTTTCATATCCGTAATTTAAGGTTGTATAACAAATATAGCATTTAATTTTAAACGCTTCTATATCATTCAATTATCGTTCGGAATGTCAAGTTTATTCGAGGACCCGTTTGTTTTTTGGTGGGTGGCAGTCGGTGTAACCAAAAATCTTGGGTTTCATCTTTCATGACCAATAAACTGCCTGTTTGAAGAAGAATGTTCACGGTTTCTTTCGTCTGTTTGTGTTTAAATGCAAATTTTCTTTCTGCCCCAAAACTTACCGAAGCAATGGCGCCGTGTTTTTTTAAGTCTTTTTCACCATCACTGTGCCAAGCCATTCCTTCACTACCGTTGTGGTACAAATTGAGCAAACAAGAATTAAAGGTTTCACCCGTTTTTTCTTCGATTCTTTTTTTTAATTCGACCAACTCATTTGTCCAAGGCAAGGCGGTTTTGGTATTGTTGGAATAGCTGTATTTATAGGGTTTGTCACCGTACCAGGCCACTTTGCGTTTCGTCTCAATTCGTTTGCCGAAAAGAATAGCCACATCATTCTTCCAGTCAATTGAATGAAGCAATTGATGAAAATAAGGTTGGCTTTCTTCCGTTGAAAAAAGGGTGCCAAAATAATGGACACTGCCATCTTTCGGTAACAAATTTATTTCTTCATCAAATCCGAATAAATCCATACGCTTCTTAATCGTTACGGGAAGTATTTTGAGCGGCTTCCCAAGCTAAAATGGCCCGTTTTCGTGTTTCGCCCCAGCGATATCCGCCTGTGTTTCCTGTTGATTGTATCACTCTGTGACAGGGAAGGATAAATGCAATCGGGTTGCTGCCAATCGCCGTTCCAACTGCTCTAGAAGCATTGGGATTGTCAATGGACTTTGCGAGTTTTCCGTATGTGCTCACCTCACCGTTTGGTATTTTCAACAAGGCTTCCCAAACTTTCATTTGAAAGGAAGTTCCGTTCAAATGCAGATGAATTGGCAAGGAAAAATGGGTCTTGTTTTCAAAAAAAGTGATGATGGCTGCTTGATGGCTGTCGCAATTTTCGTAGAAATATGCTTTTGGAAAAAGGCACATTAAATCCTGAAGCGCCGTTTCATTTTCTTGGTGAAAACTCAAAAAACAAATGCCTTTTCCAGTGGATGCGATAATAATTTCTCCAAAATGGGTGGAAGAAAAACAATAACTAATTTGGAGATTTTCCCCGCCGTTTTTGTATTCTTTTGGGGACATTCCTTCCATTTTCACAAACAAATCATGCAATCGACTGGTACTGGAAAGTCCAATTTCTAGGGTTGTTTCAAATAGAGTTGCTTGTTTTTCCAGCAGCAAACGCTTGGCATATTGAAGACTCAAATAGTGTATAAATTTCTTTGGACTTACACCTGCCCAACGGTTGAATATTCTTCTGAAATGATCTTCACTCAAATGAACATGAGCCGCGATTTCTTCTATCGTAGGTTGTTCCTTTAACCGCGAAACAATAAAGCCAATGGCACTTGAAATTCGATTGAAATCCAATTCTGAGTTTGCATCTACGTTTGCGTTTGTTTTCATGGAACACCAAAAGTACATTTGTTTCACGGGATAAAAAATCCATTTTCCGTCGAAAACTATTGAGCGTTATATTTGTGTAACATTATGGGTTAGATAGATGTTCTAATAGAAACGCCATCCTTGTGAAATATTCATTTATTATCTTGTTTTTCTTTTTTTGTAGTCCTCTCTGGGCGCAACAAGAACCTTTGACTACTCAATTTTGGAATCATTATTCATTTTTTAATCCAGCTATGAGTGGCGTGGAATACAAACATCAGGCTTCGGTAACGTATCGTGATCAGTGGGGTGGGTTTACCGGAAACCCAAGAACTTTTTTAGCCAATTACAATACGCTGCTGAAAGGGAAACACGGTCTAGGCGTGAATCTTGTGGCGGATGAGATTGGTTTGACCAAGACGAAATTGGCGGTGATTAACTACAATTATAGAATACTATTGAATGAAGAAAAAGCACATTTTTTTACAGTGGGATTGGGTGTTGGCTTTGGAAATACGGTTGTTGATTACAGTTCATTCCTTCCAATAGGCTTGCCATTTGACCCATCTTTGCTCAATCTCACTACAAACTACTTGAAGATCAATGCGGGTGCGGCCTACCACTGGAAAAATTTATTAGTAGGGGTAGGTTCTACGCAAATCAACGGAAGAGCAGGATCGAACGGAAATTACCTACTGGCGGCTCATTTCTTTGGAATGGTCTCGTATAATTGGAACGTCGGCTCTAATTTCACCATTACACCACGATTTTATTACCGCACAGATTTGAACGTTCAAACGACAGAAGTAAATGCTTTGTTTACCTACATGAAAAAATATTCCTTAGGCATAGGTGTTGGAAACAGAAATGTGATTCAGTTCATCGCGCAATACGATGTGAAAGAAAAATTTAGAATTGGCTATTCTATGGAAATTGTCAATAGCAAATTGAACAATTCCTTTTTTAAACCTACCCACGAATTTGTATTGGGTTACGTGTTGAAATAAGTAGCGGAATTAACGGATCAAACTGGCTCGATACAGTTTTAATTCCTCCCAACTTACCTCTTCGCCAGCCTGTTCTTTTAGCTCAGAAAGGGTTTTGGCTTCATCGATGTTGATTCGGTCGTCTAACAATTCCAAAAGCTCTGCGGAAAGAACATCGTCTACTTGTAATTTTTCTTGTAGAATCAATTTTTCCAAATGCGTATAAATGGTCTTTTCGGTGAATTTGCGCTGTTTGGCAATCTGTGCGATAGTTTGACCTTTGATGAACAATTCAAGCGTTTGCTCATACGTGGAATTTGAATCTGCTTTCTTCTCTTTCTTTGCCTTGGAATTTGTTGTGCTGCGCTCGAATACGGAATCGGGAATTTCTTCCTGCACAGAAAACATATCCGTTTTGCTTTGCATTTCACTCTTCACCAAGGCAATTTTAGCCAAACGATAATTGCGAATTTCTTCCCGTTGGAAAGTTTGCTTGGTCAATTCTCGATGGAAGACATTGGCTTCGGTTACCAACAAACTTTTTTTCAATTGCAGAATGGTTTCAAACAGCGCCTCTTCCAATTCCTGTAACTCTTCTGTTTGTGCTAAGGTTTTTTTGATTTTGTGGAGTTCCGCAATTTTCTTCAAAATGGAGAAATAAACACCATCCAAAATGGGTAAAAAATACTGCAGAGCCGCTTCGGTTCGTTCCAGTAAATGAGCTTTGTTTACCTTTTCTTGACTGAAAATTACGGCCAATTGATTGCGGAACTTTCGCGCAGGCTCCACTGTTTTTTGGATTTGTTGATTTTGGACGGTTGCCCAATTCTGACTTTTAATTTTCTCTGATTTGGGCGCTAAACCGAGGTAACTTTTCTCATGCGAACTCCATTTCGCAGCCATGTCGACCCAATCAAAGGTCCGGTTCAGGTAATCGTATAAAAATTGATTGCTAGCCGTATCCAAGAAATTCGGTAATTTATCCATGTGCTCGCTTTGCGAAGAATACTGAATGATCTTTTCATCGTTGCTCAATCCATTGAGTCGAATAGGGGACAATAGTACCAGCCCTTCCAACGTGCGCAAACGAGAAAGAGCCACGTAAGCTTGTCCGGGAGCGAAAACATTGGACACTTCTAAAACGGCTTTATCAAAGGTTAGACCCTGACTTTTGTGCACTGTAATGGCCCAAGCTAATTTTAACGGAAATTGAACAAACGTGCCAATTACTTCTTCTTCAATTTCACCTGTGCTCGGATTATTGGCGTATTTGATGTTTTCCCATTCGTATTTTTCGACGTTGATGACGGTTTTGTCCTCCACGCAGGTTACCTCAATTTCATCGCGGTCCAATTTGGTGACAATGCCCATTTTTCCGTTGTAAAATTGTTTTTCCAACCCCAAATCATTTTTGATGAACATAACTTGCGCACCAATTTTCAATTCGAGCACAAGATCCAATGGAAACAAGTGCTGTGGAAATTCGTCGGTTAATTCTGCTTCAAATTCGTAGCTTTTTCCCTCCAATGCTTTCAAGGCATTTAGATTCATTTCATCCGCTTTTGCATTGTGAGTGGTGAGCGTAATGTACCCATCGTGTTGCGTTGGATCAAAATCGGGCTGCACATGTTGGTTCAGCAATTCAACGTCCATTTGGGTCAGGCGGTTGTTGCGTAGATTATTGAGTACCTCAATAAAATCCTCGTTTTGTTGACGATAAATTTTACTCAATTCAATGTACAACGGTGGTTTTTCATGAACGACTCGCGCATTGAAAAAATGGATTCCACTATAATATTTGTGCAAAATCGACCATTCTTGTGGTTTTACAACTGGTGGAAGTTGAAACAAATCACCGATAAACAATACTTGAACACCGCCATAAGGTTCGTTGATTCCACGAATATTTCGCAAGGTCCAATCGATGGCATCCAACAAATCGGCACGCAGCATACTCACTTCATCAATGATCAATAATTCCAAATTCCGTATCAGATTTTTACGTTGTGAATTGATTGTAAAATGACGTATTAATGTGGTTTTTGATTCAATTTTTACGGAGCCATCTATATGCAATCCTTCTTGAAATTCGGGAATGAAACCCGCAAAGGGCAATTGAAAAAAAGAATGAATGGTGACACCTCCTGCATTCAGCGCTGCAATACCGGTTGGCGCTACAATTACCGTTTGCTTGTAGGTAGAAGCAACGATGTGTCGAAGAAAGGTCGTTTTCCCGGTTCCTGCTTTACCCGTTAAAAAAATGGGTTGACTGGTTTGATTAATGAATTTTTCTGCAAATTCGCTGGCTTCGTTCATGGATTTATTTCTCAATTCTTACTTAAGATAGTCAAAAAGTTGATTTTGGCAGATGATTTGCGCGAATATAATTGGATTTTTGACCAAATTAGTAAGTGCGATAGGGGAGAATGAAACTTATCTTGTTTGAAAAATCAACTTGGATAAAAACGGGTAAGTCATAATCAATATTTAACTATCGGAAGTTACTTAAAAATTGATGTTATAATGATGTTGGTAATGGATGCTGGTTTACCAAGTAAACGTTTTCGTTTTGGTGATTTTCTCTGAATTTTCGTAAAAGTCGATTCGGCAGGAACCTCCATTGATAATAAACGTGATATTCAAATCAATAGTACCTGTTTGATTGGAGGTAAATGTTTGTGTATTATCTGAACTGTAGTCGGAAACGGTCCAACCTTGCTCACTAGTATAAAACCATATTGGTTGCATTCCTCCGTTTGCAGGGATTGGAGATAAATTCGTCAATACAATTTTTAATTTGGCTTTTTTCCCGAGCATGGCAGCTATACTATAATCTTTGTCTATTTCTACAACAGTTAAATTCAGCAAATTTTCACCAGAGGCAGTATTTGTAGGATACGTAATTTCTTTACTTTTTTTACATGAAAAAAGGATAAGAGCAAAAATCAAAAGGAAAGCCAGTTTTTTCACAGGGTTGAGATTGGTTTCAGCTAAATTATCACTTTATTTTGAATTGTCAAATGACCAACAACCCAATTTCCTTCAACCGATTAAGCGATTTTGAAAACCAAAACAATTCAAAATCTGGGAAAACTGTTTCAAAGTCTGTTTTGAGTTCAGCAAACGTTTGTGGTTTTTCCTGAGACGTAAGTTGCATTAGTTTCGCCTGCAACCATTCGCCTTTTGCCTGTTCCGTGGTGATTTGCACCGTTTCTGTTGTGTCGTGAAAGGTAAATTGCAGGTTGTTCCACGTTTCGCCCCGTTTGGATTTGGAAACGATTTCCGTCGTTGGCTGTGTGCCAATCCAAAGTACCTGCGCCGTTGGTTTTGTTGCAAAGGAAGCCTCTTTTTCCAAACAATCGGCAATGAAATCGGGATGAACCTTTGTTCTCGGGATTTTAAAATCAAACCAATCTTGCAAGGGCAATTCGAACCCTATTCCGTGCAGGTAATTGAAAAGGGACTTTTTCAGTCCAAAACTAAATTGTCCGTGGTCGATGCCGGTTGTGTCGGTGAAGTCGATATCGTTGTTGGCAAACGTAATGGTTTTCAAATTGGGTTCGACGCCGAAATCTTTCGGATTTAACCCAACAGGGCTGTGCGCCGTCAAAGCAAATTGATGCCAAAAACCAGACTGTAAAACACCCATTTCAAACAATTGACGCACCATTTCCAAACTATCGACGGTTTCTTGAATGGTTTGGGTAGGATAGCCATACATCAAATAGGCGTGGACCATAATGTCGGCTTCCGTAAAATGACGCGTTACTTGCGCTACTTGTTCCACGGTGACACCTTTGTCGATTAATTTCAATAAACGATCAGAAGCGACCTCTAAACCGCCTGAAACGGCAATACAACCAGATGCTTTCAAAAGATAACAGAGGTCTTGGGTAAAATTCTTCTCGAATCGAATGTTGGTCCACCACGTAACGGTCAATTTTCTTTTGATGATTTCAATCGCCAATGCTTTCATCAAAGCAGGCGGTGCGGCTTCGTCTACAAAATGGAATCCCGTTTCGCCGGTTTGGGCGATCAATTCTTCCATGCGATCCACCAAGGTTTTTGCCGCAATGGGTTCGTAAAGTTTGATGTAATCCAAGGAAATATCACAGAATGTGCATTTTCCCCAGTAGCAACCGTGCGCCATGGTGAGTTTGTTCCAACGACCATCGCTCCACAAACTGTGCATGGGATTGGCGATTTCGATAACCGAGATATAGTCATCAAGCTGTAAATCTGTATAATCCGGTGTTCCTACTTCGCTTTGTTTGTAGTCGCTTTTGGAGCTGTTGTTGGTGTAAACGACTTTTCCATTTTCCAGTAAAAAGGTGCGTTTGTATTCGCCTGTTGGATGGACAATAGATTGGTGAAGTAATTCGATGGGTAATTCGCCATCGTCAAGGGTAATGAAATCGAAGAAATCAAAAACCCGTGTATCTGAAACAGAACGTAATTCTGTATTGGGGAATCCGCCACCCATGGCGATTTTAATACTCGGGTAATGCTGTATAATGAATTGAGCACAGCGAAAAGCACTGTACAAATTTCCTGGAAAAGGAACGGAAAAGCAGACCAATTTCGGTTGTATTCTTTTCAATTGTTCATCGAGCAATCGCAACGTGATGTCATCGATAAACGTCTTTTTTTCTTGCAACGAAATATGCAATTCATCAAACGAATTGGCACTTCTGCCCAATCGCTCGGCATATCGACTGAACCCGAAATTTTCATCGATGCACTCTATTATGAAATCGGATAAATCTTCTAAAAATAAAGTGGCTAAATGCTTGGCTTTGTCTTGCATTCCCATGTTTCCAAAGGCGAAGTCCAAATCATCCAATTGATTGAAACGACTGGCACGAGGCAAGAAGTTTTCCGTACAAATTTGCCGAGCAAACGTGGGGTTTTTTCCTTGGAGAAAATGAATAACCTCTTCTACAATTTGTAAATAGTGGGATTCTAATGCCAGTATTCTTTTGCAATTGTCACTTTTTGTTTGGGTCGACTGTTTCGCTAAAGTAAATAGCTGTGCGAATGTTTTTTGCGTAAAAAGTTCGTTGATTACTTCGATGCCCAAATCCATTTGAAAAGAAGTAATTTTTTTCGTGTTTAAAAAACCTTTCAAATAGGCCGTAGCAGGGTAAGGGGTATTCAACTGCGTAAAAGGCGGCGTTATGAGAAGAAGGTCTTTCAAAAGTTTGTTTTTGGTAAAGATAATTCAAATGCGAATAAGAAAAATGCTTTCGTTTGGTTCAATAAAAAAAGGCCGCTCAATTCGAACGACCTTTCAACAAATAAACTAAATTGTATTATTCAATCACCAATTTTGATTGTTGGATCAATTGATTTTCGGATGATTGCAATGTGATAAAATAGATTCCAGCTTCGATGTTGGATACATCGATTGTGTGGTCTCCATGGATGGTCGCGGCATAAATATTTTTACCTTCTAAGTTCGTAATATGAACCATGGCTACACCGGTATTTTTAACCGTGAAATAATCCTGTGCAGGATTTGGATATATTTCCATCGACTCCATTGTAAGGTTTTCTGTAGAAAGGTTTCCTAGGCTCAATCGGTACGTGAAGTATTCATAGGTAACGGTATCAACACCGTAACCTGCAATGAAAACACCATTTTTTGAGAAACAATTGGCCGAATAGATTTTTTTCGTCCCAGTGCTGATGCCTAATACATTGTTTGCATAATCGTTCAAGTTTTGCATGCCGCCAGCAGCTGTCCAAACAAAAGGTAATTCAGGATCCCAAGGACCTTGTTGAATGCGACCAACGGCCATCGAACCATCGTTGTTAATACCTGCAACGTAGCCAGAACCATTTGGTGATAAATTACCTAAATCAACATATCCCGCTGTTGCGTTCCACAAATAAGGATTGCCATTTGTAGCAAAGTCACCGTATCCACCGATCCAGTTTCCATCTCCTGATATGGCTGTACATTCGCCCAATTGATTGTATTCATCCGTTGCACTTCCTTGCGGGTCGATGAGTAAATACTCGTTGGCATCATATCCACCACTTGCATTTTTTCTCCATACGGCCGATTTCCATGGACCATTGAAATCTTGCCAACCAACGATAGTAGAGCCATCTGAATTGACTGCATTCGCCCTTGTGCTTTTTCCGGCAAACAATGTTCCAAGATCGATGATGCCATCTACTGCGTTCCAGGCAACAGCGTCTGTATATCCTAATCCTGTTGTAGTATCAGCATAGGAATTTCCTACAACCGTTAAACCGTCGCCGGAAATGGAATATCCACCGCTATACACACCGCCAATGGAAAAACCTAAGCTTCCTAGCGATGTCCAAGAATTGGTTGTAGTGTTGTAACGAGCCATTTCTGGCCCTGGGGTGCCTTGCATTGTCCCTGAAATATAATTGCCATCATTGGAGTAATGCGCTTGACCACCAACGCCATTTCCAGGTGCCAATCCATAAATGGTATCCACAACTTGTGTTTCGGGTGTCCAAGTAGAATAGGGTCCTGCCCAGCCTTCGTAACCAACTACTTGGCCTAGATTGGAAATTCCTGTAGATTCAAAATACGTGTTTTTTACAATGAACTGTGAAAAAGCCGATGATGAAAACAAGAAAAATCCTGCAATGATCTGTACTGTTTTTTTCATTTTATTTTGTTTAAGTTGCCAATTGAACAATTGGTAAATTCTATTTTTTGACGAGTAAAAATCAAATGTAGATGAAACAAAATGGAAACGACCATTATTTGAACTTACAAAAACAGTACAGGATAGATATAGCTATTACATTTACAATACAATTTTTGTAAATGTTTGTATATAAAATAGTTAAGCAGTTATATTTTCATCAAGAAATTGATCAAATGAATGTCCTCGCCTTCAATGTTTAGCTTTTTTCGCAGTCGAGAACGGGCAACGGTGATGCTATTTATAGACTGTTGAGTGATGGCAGAAATGTCTTTTGTAGACATATTTAGACGCAAAAACGCGCATAATTTCTTTTCATTGGAAGTGAGGTTGGGAAATTTTTCTTGGAGTGCAGGGTAAAAATTCGTGTGGACTTTCGTAAAATGCGCTTCAAATTCGTTCCACATGGAATTGTTTTGATTGTCGCGCAAATCATGCAGAATTTCTTGAATCAGGATTTGATTCTCTTTAGAGAAAGATGCTTTCGCTTTTGTCAAGTCTTCTGTAATTCGAAGTATCAGTTCATTATTTTTAAGGAGGTAAAGTGCATTGGCCGTCAATTCTCGATCTTTGAAATCCAAATTTTCGTACAACGTGCGATGCTCAAGGTTTAAATTTTCTTGCTCTAATTCTAGTTTCTCTTGTTTTAATTGGCTGTTTTTCATTCTTGTTCGCATGGAGAGTAAAACAAAAATGGAAATGACAAGCAGAAGCAACAGGAATCCGAACAGGATATAATTTCTTATTTGAGATTTTAGTCGAATGGCCTCGTTGTGTTTTTTTTCAATTTCAAGTTTGTGTGATGCTTCTAAATTGATAATTGCGGTGCGACTTTCTGTATTAAAAAGGCTATCATTTAAAATTTTGAAATCCCGAAAATAGTGGAGTGCTTCTTTGTAATTGCCAAGCGTATCATTTACGGAGTATAAGCTTTCTAGGGAAACTAAGGCAGACTGTTTACTACCAATTTCTTGGCTAAGTTGCAAGGCTTTTATGAAATGGACTTTCGCGTCGTCAAAGTTTCCGTTGTAGATTTCGTTTTTACCGATGTTATTATAAACTTGGGCTTGTCCTTGTTTGTCATTGGATTTCTTTCGGAGGGCCAAAGATTTTTGCAAATAATGACTGGCTAAATCGTGTTCCTTTTTTTCCAAATAACAGATTCCTATATTGTTGTAAAGTGTGCTTTCGATTGATGCGTTTCCAATTGAATTATTCGATTTGAGGGCATTTTGAAGATAAACAAGAGCCGATTCAAACTCTTTTTCTTGCATGAGAACGGCAGCGATGTTGTTGTAAATCTTTAATTCTCGGAGCTCTATTTTTTTTAGAAGCGAAGGCGCGTTTAACTTTTTTATTACCAGCAATGCTTCTTCATAATAGGATAAACTTTGGTTGTAATTTTTCAATTGTAAATTTAAAGTCCCTATTTTTATTAATACGTCCGCTTTAGCTAGTACAATTTCTGCGTCGTTTGAATTTTCTAGATAAGCCGTTTCTATCAAGGATTTGGATTGTAACAAATACTGCATGGATTCGGATAAATTGCCTTTTGCCATGTAAATTTCTCCTAGGTTGTTCAGTATTTGACACTGCAGAATGGTAGACTTTATTGTCGGTAGTAGTTTTTCTGCTTTTATCCCATGTTCAAGTGCACTTTCCAGATTTTTAAAAACTAAATCTTCCGAAATGACCAACTCTTTTTGCGCTTTTTTCTCGTTTTCTGACCAATCTTCTTTTGCTATTTGTCCAAATAGTTGTCCATTGAAAAACAGAACTAACGTGATCAATATGCAATTTTGAAATGTCATCGGCTACCCTATATGTAAAACTCGAAGTTAGCAAAAGATTCTTATTCCGATTTCATGAATTAATTCCTGATATTCAATATTTCACTGAATAAAAAGTGGCTCTGTCGTTTGATACAGAGCCGCTTTTTAATTTAAACACTGTTGTTTTTAAAGTTTTTGGAATGTTTTTCGCAAAATTGAACCGTCTTTTAGAGTCATAGAGAGGAAATACATCCCCGAAGCTAAGTTCGAGAGATCAATTGAAGTGTTACTATTTTGAATTTGCATCACCTCCTTACCGTTATTATCCGAAATGCTGTATTCAACAGGCATCAGATTCGAAGGTAAGCTAATGAATAAATTATCATGCGTTGGGTTGGGATACAATTGAAAATCAACTAAATCTTGCTGAGAAACGGACAAACTGGAGCTACCATAGTAATCTGTGTATTGCTCATTTGTACCGAGGTCATCTGTAAACGTCACGCTTGAAGCGATTGGGTAATGATAACCAGCCTTGTACCAGTAATAGCCTGTTGTATTGTAATTGATGGTTCCGCCAACGAATACATCCGAGTAGATTTGTTCCATTTTAATTTTAATGCAACTGGAATAGGTTCCGTTTGGCGTGATCATGGTTCCGTACCCCATGTACGTAATAGTGGTGGTGCCGGATCGGGCAAAGTTAATGCCACCTGAATTGAATGAGGCTGCGAAAGCATCTGTAAAATTTGTGTTGTTGTTCAGCGGAAATTCCATGAGTTTCATTTGGTCGCTGAAATTGATCAAAACGCCACTGGCAAATTGGTATTTAACACTTTGTAGTGTGTTGTCCATTTGATAATAGAGTTGCGCTTGACCAGCATAATCATACACCAAATTCGTCCCAGGATGTGCAGCGTCTGAAGCTGACATGCTAATGGTAGAATTGCTCATGGGTGTGGCTGAACTAAAATCCCAGGTTACGTTGGATGCATTTGGTCCGTCAGGCTGCATGGCGGTAGCTCTGGTAATGGTAATTTGTTCACCAACAACCGCATTAATATCGGAACCGTTGATGTTGGGTTGGGCGAACGAATAAATCGCCGTGGATACAAAAATGAAGGATGCGTAAATTTTTTTCATGTAGTAAAGTATATGTTTCCGTGAAGGTAGAGTATTTTGGTTGAACAAAAAAAAAGACTTTCCGTTACCGAAAAGTCTTTTAAAATGTGAATTTGAACTGTTTTAATATTCAAACGTCTCCATAAATTTGGTGGTGAAGTTTCCTTTGTTGAAATCTTCGTTGTCCATCAATTTTACATGGAATGGTATCGTTGTTTTAACACCTTCGATGATGTATTCACCCAAGGCACGTTTCATTTTCAAAATTGCTTCTTCTCGCGTACGAGCCACTACAATTAATTTTGAAATCATTGAATCGTAAAATGGTGGAATAGTATATCCTGCATGCACGTGAGAATCGATACGGATTCCGTGTCCTCCTGGACAATGGTAATCTGTAATTTTTCCTGGAGAAGGACGGAAATCATAATCCGGATCTTCTGCATTGATACGACATTGAATAGAGTGCATTTGCGGGTAATAGTTTTTTCCAGAAATTTTATCTCCAGCTGCCAATTTGATTTGTTCTTTTATCAAATCAAAATTGATTACTTCTTCTGTAATCGTATGCTCAACTTGAATGCGGGTATTCATTTCCATGAAGTAGAAATTACGGTGTTTGTCCACCAAAAACTCTACCGTTCCAACACCTTCGTAACTTACGGCTTTGGCTGCTTTGATCGCAGCTTCTCCCATTTTATCGCGTAATTCATCTGTCATATAGGGAGAAGGGGTTTCCTCTACCAATTTTTGATGACGACGTTGAATGGAGCAATCTCTTTCGGATAAATGACAAGCATTACCGAATTTGTCCCCTGCAATTTGAATTTCAATGTGACGTGGTTCTTCGATGTATTTTTCCATGTACAAACCATCATTTCCAAAAGCAGCGGCAGATTCTTGGCGAGCGGAATCCCACAGTTCTTCCAAATCTTCCTCTTTCCAGACAATACGCATCCCTTTACCACCACCTCCAGCAGTTGCTTTCATGATAACTGGGTAGCCGATTTCTATCGCTTGTTTTTTTGCATCAGGAACATCTATCAACAATCCTTTTGAACCAGGAATACAAGGTACACCCGCTTTTATCATGGTTGCTTTGGCGGATGCTTTGTCTCCCATTCCTGCGATTTGCTCAGGAGTAGCACCGATGAACTTGATTCCGTGTTCTTGACAAACTTTTGAGAATTTTTCATTCTCAGAGAGAAAACCATAGCCAGGGTGAATGGCGTCTGCATTGGTTATTTCTGCTGCCGCAATGATGTTCGCAATCGACAAATACGATTTGGAACTTTGTGGAGGCCCGATACAAACGGCTTCGTCAGCAAAACGAACAGGTAAACTATCCTTGTCGGCAGTAGAGTATACCGCAACCGTTTTAATTCCCATTTCTTTGCACGTACGAATGACGCGTAAGGCTATTTCTCCTCTATTGGCAATCAATATTTTTTTAAACATGCCTTAATTTTTTTGATTATCAAATGGTTTTTGAATTCTTGTGAAGCCTATGGCTCTACTAAGAACAAAGGTTGATCGTACTCAACTGGTGACGCGTCGTCCACCAAGACTTTTACGATTCTTCCACTGATTTCTGACTCGATTTCGTTGAACAATTTCATTGCTTCAATAATGCAAACCGGAGATCCTGCAGAAACAGTGTCACCAACATTAACGAATACATCTTTGTCTGGTCCTGGTGAACGGTAGAAAGTACCAATCATAGGAGATTTGATGGTCAACAATTTGGATTCATCCGCAACTGGAGCCGTTGGAGCGGCTGGCGCTACAGGAGCGGCTGCTGATGCGGCAATTTGCGTTGGAGCGGCTGCTGGAGCTTGAACATAAATGGGTTGTTGTTCAGCTGTTCTCGATTTCATTTCAGATTTGATGATAATCTTGAAATCTTTTTGTTCGATTTCAACCTCGCTCACTTGCGTTTTTGATACAAATTTGATGAGGTCTTGAATTTCTTGAATATTCATTTTAGCGATTTTAAAAGCGTTTAAATGTACAAATTATTATCTATCTAGTATGCCCATTTTAAATAAATGGCACCCCACGTAAATCCTCCTCCAAAGGCAGACAAAATTAAATTGTCCCCTTTTTTCAATTGGGATTCATAATCCCATAAACATAGCGGCAAAGTTCCAGCGGTAGTATTTCCATATTTCTGGATGTTCACCATCACTTTTTCAGGAGGCAATCCCATACGGTTCGCTGTAGCGTCAATAATTCTCAAATTGGCTTGATGAGGAACCAACCAATCTACGTCGTCGCTGGTCAGGTTGTTTTTCTCCATAATGGCAGCAGAAACTTCAGCCATATTGGTAACCGCAAATTTGAATACTTGCTTTCCTTCCTGTTTCACATAATGAAGACGTTGGTCAACAGTTTCGTGACTTGCTGGATTCACAGAACCACCCGCCGGTTGAACCAAATAATCAACACCAGAACCATCGGAATGTAAAAGGAAATCTTGAATCCCTAAACCTTCTTCGTTTGGCTCTAACAATACAGCGCCGGCTCCATCGCCAAAAATAACGCAAGTGGTGCGGTCTTCGTAATCGATAATGGATGACATCATGTCAACACCTACCACAATTACTTTTTTGTATTTGCCTGTTTCAATAAATTGAGAGCCAGTAGAAAGAGCGTATAAAAATCCTGAACAAGCCGCGTTTACATCAAAGCTCCACGCATTCTTCATGCCTGCTTTCGTCGCTACCAAATTGGCTGCACTTGGAAAGGGATAATCGGCCGTAACCGTACCTACAATGACCAAATCAATCTCAAGTGGATCAATATTTTTCTTTTTTAGTAAGTCAATAACAGCAAAAGCAGCCATGTCTGATGTGTGACCATCTTTCATGATTCTTCTTTCTTTAATCCCTGTTCTGGATTGGATCCATTCGTCAGAAGTGTCTACGAATTTTGACATTTCTTCATTGGTCAAAACGTATTCAGGCAAATAGCCTTGTACGCCTGTAATCGCTGCTGTTATTTTCCCCATAAATCAGTTAAAAGCTTCATTTATTTTCGTGGCTAAGCCGGATTTGGCGACCTCGTAAGCATGTTTTATCATGTTTTTTACGGCTATGTCATTGGAGATTCCATGACCAATGATCACGTTTCCTTTGACTCCAAGAATAGGCGTACCGCCATAGTTTTCGTAGTTGTATCGATCAAAATAAGCATCGTGCAACCCTCTTTTTTGCATCAAAGTATACGTACCCTCCGCTTGTTTAAGAATTACATTGCCAACAAAACCATCACAAACAATCACGTCAGCTACATCATCAAAAAGAGATCGACTCTCAATGTTTCCAATGAAGTTTAAACTCTTGTTGTCGCGCAACAATCCATTGGTAGCCACGGTAAGTAAATTGCCTTTCGCATCTTCTTCACCGATGTTGAGCAAACCAATTCGAGGGTTTTCAATGTTGTGCACGTTTTGTGCATACAATTTACCCAAAATGGCAAATTGAACCAAATATTCTGGTTTGCAATCGGTTACGGTGCCAACATCCAATAGAATGCCTTGGCCGCCGTTCAATTGAGGCAATGCACCGGTGATGCACGGTCTTGAAATTCCTTCAATCACACCCAATTTAAACATCGCACCAACCAGCATCGCACCCGTATTACCGGTGCTTGCAAAAGCGTTTAGTTCCTTTTTGGCCAACAAATCAAATCCTACAGCAATACTACTGTTGGGTTTTGATGGAATTGCTTTCGTTGGGTGGTCGTGCATGGTAATGCAATCGGGTGCATGTACAATTTCGAAATCATCCGAACTTGCACCCAACAAAGAAAGGCCACCTAAGATTTGCTCTTGGTCGCCTATCAATACTATTTTGCAATCCTGAGGAAGTTCTTTTTTGGCTAAAACTGCCCCAGCGATATTCGCATCAGGAGCAAAATCACCGCCCAATATATCTATTCCGATCTTCATCAAGAAGAAGTTTCGTTAAACAGCTTACGCTGCTACTTCTTTCTCCGCTACTACTCTTCCTTTGTAGTACAATTTTCCTTCATGCCAATGAGCATGGTGAAACAAATGCGGCTGACCCGTAGTTGGGCAAATAGCGATGTTATGTGCTACTGCAACTTTGTGAGTTCTTCTTTTATCTCTTCTTGTTTTCGAGATTTTGCGCTTTGGATGTGCCATTTTACGTTGTTATATTAAAGTTTTTTAATTTAAATCTTTCAAAATTGACCAAGGTGATTCGTCGTCGTCGTCATCCTCCTCGTCATCATCATATTCGTCGTCGTCGTTTAAATTTACGGTATATTTTTCCATCGTTGCCATCATTTCTTCGTTGCATTCGCCTTTTGGGTGAACAACTTTACTTGGAAGTGATACAATGATAAACTCGTAAATAAAATTTTTGACGTCTATTTCGTATTCATCTGGGTGCAGTACAGTCAAGGTTTCATCATCGGATGTTTCATGTCCGAATTTGAAAATTTGTTTGTAATCTGCTTTAATATTCAGCTCAAGAGGATCCATGCATCGATCACAAGTGGTGGCAACATCCCCTTCAAGAAAGAATTCCACGATCATCATGGTTTCTTTTTTGTCAAGAATAACTTTCACTTGCAAATCAGCGTCATCTATTGCTGAGTATTCGTATTCATCAAAGAACGTTTTCCCAATTTCGTAAGCATACTCATGTTTGCCTATTTTCAATCCAGCAAAGGAAATAACAAAAGGACGTTTAAAACTGCTCACTTTATTAAAAAATTGGAGGGCAAAGGTAATATTTTAATTCTAAAGAATCTAAAAGCATCTTTTATTTTTTTACAAAAGCAACTTTTATCAGTTTACTCCATCTCATTGTTGTACCCTTTTCGCTTTTCTTTAATTGAAATTTTTAAAGGATTGAGATTAATTTCTTTCAACCATTTTTGCTTTCGGTAGACATCCATGGCCATGTAAATTGCGCAGCGCATGGATTGTGCCGAAGCTTTGTCTTGCCCAGCAATATCAAAGGCTGTACCGTGATCGGGTGAAGTTCGAACGATGGGTAAACCAGCCGTAAAATTCACACCTTCATCAAAGGCCAATGCTTTGAAGGGCGTCAATCCTTGGTCGTGATACATCGCCAAAACAGCATCGTATTGACTCAAAGCAGGGGAGCCAAAAAAACCGTCAGCTGGGAAGGGACCATTGGCAAAAATATTTTTTCCTTTCGCCATATTGATCGCTGGAGTGATGATTTCTGCCTCTTCATTGCCCATTTTTCCATTTTCTCCGGCATGCGGATTGAAACCCAAAACGGCAATGCGTGGACGTTGGATCCCGAAATCTTTTTGCAAACTTTGGTTGAGCACTTCAATTTTATCCAAAATCCCTTCACGTGTAAGCGAACCACTGACATCGGCTAAAGCAACATGACTGGTTACCAAAGCTACGCGCAAATCGCCCGCCACCATCATCATCAACGCTTCTTTTTGTCCCGCCATGTCGGCAAGGTATTCCGTGTGACCTGGAAATTGAAAACCAGCTTTGGCAATCGTTTCTTTGGAAATGGGAGCCGTCACCAACACATCAATTTTGTTGGAAGACAAATCTTTGGTCGCTGCTTCTAATGAAAGAAAGGCATATTTACCTCCGGTTTCATTGGCTTTGCCGTAGTCAATTTCGGGGTCGGTATCCCAAACCTGTACCACGTTAATTTTTTTATTGCGGGCTTCAGAAGCGTCTTTGCACGTATTAAAAACCATTTCTTCGCCTTGAATATCTTTGCGAAAATGCTTCATCAAACTTGCAGAGCCATAAATAATAGGTGTGCAATTCGACAATATTCGATTGTCCATCAATGCTTTGATCACCACTTCTGGTCCGATGCCATTGATGTCACCTAATGAAATACCCACTTTTATATCGAGAAGGGAATCTAGTTCCTTTTCTTTTTCCATTTTTTAAATGTTTTTGCAAAAATACGATTCTGGGAGAATCTATTTTATTTTCTGTATTTGTAAATAATGTCTTCGTAGTTCACCGTTTTCAGTTTGCCAACTTCTAATTCTTTTTCATGGACGATTCGCGTAGGTGAACCAAGCGAATTGTTTTCAAATGTTGCCACGCTTTTGGTCAGGAATATTTTCTCCGAAAAAGTAGAATCGATGAACCCAATGCAGTAGCCCTGCTTGTCATAATTAAAGCTACGTTGTTCGATAAAGGGATATTGATAGTTGAGAATTTTGGTGATACGTTCTTTTTTGTATTCGAATTCGATGACTTCACTTTCCTTGACTTTGTTTTCAACGCGGTAAATTTTTTCAGGTTTCAATAGGGTTCCTAGAAGAACTTTGTCTTTTGGAGTGGGGTGAAATTCGGCATCAATGCTCAATGCTCCCCAAATATTCTTGTTGAAGACTGCAAACAAATAGTCTCCGGTCAATCTATTTCTGAACACAGAAAAATCTTTTTCCGTTTGTTTTTGACTGTAAAGCGCAAACATTTCCAAATCTCGACTGGAACTTAGCGGCAATGGAATGTTGTCCTTGAACTCTACCATAGAGTCAATTTTTGCCGAAGAAAAACCATTTTTGTTGGGTGCTTTGCTGTAAAAAAAATCGAACTGGCTGATTTTTCGGTCATCGAAATAATAAATGTGACTCACTTTGTTTACAAATCCTTTTTCATTGAATTGGTAACAGATGCTTTCTGCGGGGAATTCAACCAAGGAATCTTGTGTTTCATTGAGAATGGTGTTGCGGCTATAAATATTTCGTGTGACGCTTTCAATGGCATGATGGCGAATCAAAGAATCGTTGAACCAAAGTGGAAAGGAATAATCCATTGCACGTTCGGAAAAGAACAGCTGATTTTGAATGATGGAGGCGGAAAAAGTGTGGCTCCTGCCAAAAATCTTTCTTTTGCCCTCTTGTTGGCAAGAAAACAAGAAAAGTAGGATTAAACAGAAGTAGGAAGCGGTAATTCGTGAAATGAATCTAGCGTGCATATTGTTTTTCGTCTCGAGACTTTAAAGGTAAGGAATTTGTCGGAAAGAATTTCTTTTTTGTGACGGGAGCGGAATTCCGTACTTTTGTGCTGTGATAGACGAACGCCCGATAACTGATTGGTTGCCCTTAACGAAAAAAGAAGCCGACAAACGCGGCTGGAATGATTTGGATGTTGTCCTGATTTCAGGCGATGCGTATGTCGATCATCCAGCGTTTGGAACGGCTGTAGTTGGTCGTATTATTGAATCCGAAGGATTTAAAATCGGCATAGTGGCACAACCGAATTGGAAAGATGATCTGCGCGATTTCAAAAAATTCGGAAAACCCAAATACTTTTTTGGCGTAACAGCGGGTTGTATGGATTCCATGGTGAATCATTATACGGCGAACAAACGTTTGCGTTCTACCGATGCCTACACGCCTGGCGGACAAGCGGGTTTTCGCCCAGATTATGCGACCACGACGTATTCCAAGATATTAAAAGAGTTGTATCCAGATGTACCGGTTTTGATCGGTGGAATTGAAGCTTCTTTGCGACGAGTAACGCATTACGATTATTGGGCCGATCGCTTGTTTCCAAGTATTTTGGAAGATTCAAAAGCGGATTTATTGGTGTACGGAATGGGTGATCAACCCTTGCGGGAAATGTTGAAATTATTGAAAAAAGGCGTTCCGTTTCACAATTTGCGTACCTTGAAACAAGTGGCGTTTATTCAGGAAGCAGACGAAGAATTGCCAAAAAACAAATCGTGGAATACAGTGGAATTGTCCAGTCACGAAGATTGTTTAGAAGACAAAATCAAATACGCAGCCAATTTCAAAGTGGTGGAAGTGGAGTCCAACAAATGGGAAGCCAACCGAATCACACAAAAAATTGGGGAACGAACTTTGGTCATCAATCCGCCCTACAAAACCATGGAGGAAAAGGAAATTGATGAATCCTTCGATTTGCCTTACACCCGCGCTCCACATCCAAAATACAAAAGCCGAGGAGCGATTCCCGCTTTTGATATGATCAAGTTTTCCATCAACATGCACCGAGGTTGTTTTGGTGGTTGTTCGTTTTGTACCATTTCGGCGCATCAAGGAAAATTCATTGCTTCACGGAGTGAAAAATCCATCTTGAAAGAAGTAGAGCAGGTAGTCAATGACCCAACTTTCAAAGGATATATTTCTGATTTGGGCGGACCATCGGCGAATATGTACAAAATGAAAGGCAAGGATGAAGCCATCTGCGCACGATGCACGAGTCCGAGTTGTATTCACCCTGTGATTTGCAACAATTTGGATACCTCTCACAAACCGATGACGGAATTGTACCGTAAAGTAGATGCGCATCCAAAAGTGAAAAAAGCCTTCGTGGGTTCTGGCATTCGCTACGATTTGTTGGTGGACGATTTTAATAAAAACAACGAAGACAACAACCACGACGAATACATTGAACAAGTGGTCACACGCCACGTCAGTGGTCGATTGAAAGTAGCGCCAGAGCACACATCGGATGCCACCTTGCGGGTGATGCGAAAACCGTCGTTTAAATATTTCCATAAATTCAAGGAGAAATACGAACAGATTTCTGAAAAACACGGATTGAAACAGCAGTTGATTCCCTATTTCATCAGTTCGCATCCCGGTTGTGAAGAAGAAGACATGGCCAACTTGGCAGCGGAAACCAAAGACATGGGTTTTCAATTGGAACAAGTACAAGATTTCACGCCAACACCGATGACCGTTGCGACCGTTATCTATTATTCTGGGGTGCACCCGTACACCTTGAAACCGGTGAATACTGTGAAAACAAAAGAAGAGAAATTGAACCAAAACCGTTTCTTTTTCTGGTACAAGCGAGAAAACCGCGATTACATTCGCAAGCAATTGCAAAAAGCCAAACGCCCCGATTTGATTGCCAAATTGCTCGACGAAGACGCTGGCCCCATGAAACAACAACAAACCGCGCGCCCCAACGATTCCAAAAAACCGGTTCCAAAATGGTTGGAGGAACGACGGAAAAAGGGGAAATAGCGCGGTGCGCGTGAATAGAAAATCAGTCGATTTTTTGGTTTCAAACACTGATTTATTAAAAAATACTCGGCTTAAAGTCTGATAAAATGAATTTTACCTTTATTTTTGGCTCAGCTATTTTCAAATTTAATAAACCTCACCCATGTTAAAAAAAATCACTTTTTCACTCGTTTTATTCGTAAACGTACTGTTTTCCTACGGTCAATCGTATTGGGTTGATATCATCAACAACGATCGATCCAATGGCTTATCCAAAGTGGACAAAGCCTACAACGACAGTAAATCCATCGAAAACTTAATTTCTCGGGAAATTATTCGCAATGAATCCGGTGCATTTTCAACTTCACCCAATTTTAGTTCAGACTTCATGAAACAAGGTGATTTTCCGTTCTATTTGTATGCGCTTTGGAACGAACGATTCATCTTTTCGGATTATATCTCCGCTGGTTTTTCCAAGGAAATATCTGATAACGTAAATGCTTTCTACAATCATACGTATTCGGATATAACACTTTCTTCCGGAATCGCTTATTTGAAAGGAATCACCGCAAGAAATTACAACAATTTTTCATTGTATAAAAAGTGCAATGCTGAGATTTCAGTTATCCGAGATTGGCAATTTTGTGGCGTTTTTGAAAACATGAACAAAAGTGGATTGGATATTATTTATGATCCAGAAAGCAATCCAAAAAACACAAAACCCTTTGAAGCGAATAGCAATGGGAAAGTGCAATGGTACAAACCTGCCGTAGTAGACCCAACGGAATCATATACGTTGTTTTCGGGTCACAACGAATACGGAAGTGGTGTGCATTATGCGCAAACCTTCGTTAACAATGATACTGACCGAAAAGTATTACTTCGTTTGGGTAGTTCGGATCGAATCAAAGCCTGGATCAACGATATAGTCGTTTTTGAAAGTGCCCGAAATGCCAATACGGATATTGATGCGTACAATGTGATGTTGAATTTACCAAAAGGCAAAAACCGATTGTTAATCAAAGTTTCAGGCGAATCTTCTTCAAGTTATTTCAGTGCGCGCTTTACGGATGGAAATGGAGATATTTTGACTGGTATGACGTATTCTTCCGATTACAGTGATTACAACACATCCACTGCTGAGCAACTGGACGTTCACGAAATCAAAACAAAATACGAAGTTTATTTCGAACACAAAGCAACCACAGAGCCAACGAATTTCTTGTACACGTACTGTTTGGCAAAAACGTATTTGCGGAATGAAAAACACCAAGAAGCCAAGGACGTTATTTTGCCACTATACGAAGCGAATCCAAAAAGTTCAATCTTAAGAAGACTGATGATTGAAATTTATTATTTGGAAGAGAATTACACGTCTTTGAATGAATTAAAAGAGAATCTTCAAAAAGATGATGAAAATTATCACTTGTCGATGGAATACAAATTTCAAAATACGGATGAATTGTTCCGTATGTCTATGACAGACATGGAGGCCTTTCTGAAAAAATATTCCGATTTGGTGCAAAATGATTTAATCACTTACACAGTTCAGTTGGTTTCCAGTTTACGAAAAGAAGACAAACGTCAGACGCGTGTTTATTTGGACAAATTAATCCAAGTGGCGAACTCCATGGAAAGCGTGAATTTATTGAAGGCCTATACGCCAATCTATTCCTCTATTTTCAATGACACGAAAACACACGTGAAAATTTTAGAAGGGATGAATAAAAAATTCTTCGATTACGATGTGCGCAGTCAATTGTCAAACTATTATGATGATATCAATAAAATGCCCAAAGCCTACGCGTTTTTGATGGAAAATGCCAAAAACATGGACAACGATTTCTTGACTTCTCGTGATTTGGTATATTACTTGCAAAAGCATGAGCGCTACAAGGAATCTTTGCCACATTTGGAAAGAATGTTGCAAATCTACCCGTATTCTTTTATTACTATGGAATTAAAAGGCGATGCCTTGTTGCAATTGGACCGGAAAGATGAGGCGTTGAAATGCTACGGTGAATCTTTAATTTACAACAGTGGTAATGCAGATTTGCGTCGCAAAATGGAAGACATTACCAACAAAAAAGACTTGATTGAGGAGTTTGTTGAAAAAGACATTTACGCATACATTGCCCAAACAAAAAACAAGAATATCCCGAACAATTATGGTTTCAACGTTTTGAAAAATGATGCCATTTTGGAATTGTATTCAGAAGCAGGAGGTCGCGGTCGATACACTACTGCGTATGAAATAACCTCTGACAAAGGCGTGGAACGATTCAAAGAATACAACTTGAATTTGTACGGAAATTACACCATCATCAAATCGGAAATCGTAAAAAAAGAAGGTAGCATTAATCCGGCAGACGCTAACGGTTCTAGCTTTGTCTTTACCGGGTTGAGTATTGGCGATGTGGTTTTGATCGACTACCAAAAAGGATTCACCAGTTTTGGACGTTTTTACAAGGATTTTGTAGATTATTTCACCTTTGATGGATTTCATCCAGTGGTGAGCAAAAAATATGTTTTGATTGCACCACAGGATAAACCATTATCCTATTTGGTCACCAAAGAAGGTTTGGACTTTTCGACGAAGGAGCAGGACGGAAATAAAATTTATACATGGCAATTGAAAGATCATCCTGGTTGTGCGCATAGTGAAGAATACATGCCTGAATTGGTCGATTTCGCAAGTGTATTGCATATCAGCACGATAAAGAACTGGAATGAAATTGCCAATTGGTATTCGGATTTGGTTCGTTCGCAAATGATCATTGACAACGAGGTGAAAAAAGAATTCAAAGTAATTTTCCCGGAAGAAAATGTTACTGGACTTTCTGAAGAAGAAAGAGCGAAACGTATTTACTACTACATGATGAAAAACTTCAACTATTCATCCGTGAACTTCAGACAAAGTGGATACATTCCTCAAAAACCGAGCAAAACCTTGTTGACCAAATTAGGTGACTGCAAAGATTTTTCGACGGTGTTTGTGACTTTCGCCCGATTGGCGGGATTGGATGCGGATTTGGTTTTGTGTTTAACGTCCGACAATGGAAAAAAATCGATTTTGCTGCCAAGTCAGGATTTCAATCATTGCATTGTTCGGGTGATGTTGAATGGAAAAGAGCAATTCTTGGAATTAACGGATAAAAACTTGCCGTTCAAAGCTTTGCCAAACGGAGTGAGAAATTCTTCTATTTTGGTGATTCCTAAAAACTCCAATTCTGCGGGTGAACCTTCAGAATTGAGAACCTTGGAAAACCCTACTCGGATGATGAATACCTTGACTAATCAGGTTGAAATGCACGTAACAACCGAAAATCAGACTTTCAAATTGAAAACGACTTTGGAAGGTGAAAATAGAAGCTACTGGGCTGACGTTTTTGACTCGCCAACGTATGAAACGTACAAAAAAACCATCAGTGAATATTACCAAAAGAGAATCAATAGCGGTGTGAAATTGGATACCGTATTTACGTTGGTTACGGGGAAAGAAGCCAAAGAATTGAGCTATGAAACCCAATTATCGTTGAACGAAAAATTGAACAAAATTGGAAATTTCAAAATATTGAAAATCCCCTATGTTAATTTTGAGTACACTGGTGGTATTATTTCCGAAACAGAAAGAAAACACATGATTGAGTACCAGCAATACGAGGAAACAGATATTTACAAAGTCAACTACGACGTATTTTTGGACGAACCAGGAGAATTCTTTGAAATACCAGCTAACAAGAATTTGACGTACAAAGGACACAGCTATGTAAGAACATACAAGAAAGTTGGACCCAAACATCTGCGTATAGAAGTTATAGCGAAACCGAGTACGGAAAATATTAGCCCTGAAAATTACGCTGAATTTAAAGCATTTGTGAAAAGTATTATTGAATCAAAAGACGAATTTATCGGATTCAAATAGCCTTCCCGGGTCTTGCGATAAATTAATAGAAGTAATTTTTTGAACCGCAAATCTTTCTTACGCGAAGGATTTGCGGTTTTTTTTGTAAATTGAAATTGGCAAATACATGAAATGGCAATACTTAGAAGATAAAACAAGGAAGATTTATTTTCCTTTTCACGATTTCGGAGGGTTGTAAAGTGGAAAGATAGGTAAATTGTCAACCTATAGTTAGGAATACGAGTATCGTATACACCTTTATTTTGTTCGTTACGATAAATTTAATAATTTCGGCAAGCTTATAAAATCAAAAAAATGAAAAGAGGAATATTTAAAATAGCATTGTTTTTATCCTTTAGTGCTATTACAACAAGCAGTTTCGCGGCTACTTTTAGCGCTCCCAAAGATGGGTATGTATCGCATGTCAATACACCCGTTTTGAGTTTGCAAACACCCAATTTGAAGGCAATCCATGAAGAAGATGCTATCAACGATGCGAATCATTACTTGTACCGTTTTGCGGTAGCTACACAAGTGAACATAACTACAGAAAATTCTGGTGCTTGGTTTACCCAACTCAATGGTGATCGCGTTTGGCAGTTGGAAGTAGCCTATCCTGGAGCGGCTGGTTTGAGCTTTTTGTTTGAACGATTTGTTGTACACGGTAATACCACGTTTGATGCTTTTTCCAAAGAAGGAAAAAAATTACACACTACGTTTGATGCCAGTGAAGTTTTGGAGCATGGTCGTCAAAATATGGATTTGTGTGCGGGTAGTAATATGATTTTACAATTGGTAGAGCCAAAAGGAACAACACCTTCTGAAATTTATATCAATACCATCCATTTCGCCTACCGTGGAATGTACAATTCATCGATTGAAAAAATTAACGAATCAGATCCTTGTGAAGTCAATGCAAATTGTTCTCCAGAAGGAAACGAATATTTGGAGGAACAAAGAGGTGTTGTGAGAGTATACGTTGTTGAACCGGCTGGTGCTGGTTGGTGCTCGGGTTCAGTAGTAAACAATAAAGCAGGCGACTGCAAACCACTTGTGCTTACCGCTTTGCATTGTGGAGTGAATTCTTCAGCAGCTAATTTTAATCAATTTAAATTCTACTTTGGATACGAAGCTTCAGGTTGTACTAATCCAACTTCAGTAGGATCTTTGGCTAGTCATTCCGTAACGGGTTGTGTAAAATTAGCCGATTCCAATGACGGAGGTGGAAACTCAGGATCTGATTTTCTTTTGGTACAGATGGGAACGTTGGCAACTGAAGCGACGACCATTGCTAAAATTAAAGGTCCAAATTACAAAGCATTTTGGAACGGCTGGGATGCAACGACAACCGCATCAACTGGGGGTGTAAGCATTCATCATCCGGCAGGTGATATCAAGAAAATCTCGACGTATTCAACGACGCTGACAACGACTGGATGGGGTATTTCAGGAACACACTGGAGAGTAAAATGGGATGCAACGACCAATGGTCATGGCGTGACGGAAGGAGGATCCTCGGGTTCGCCAATATTTACTTTCAATGGTGGGAATTCAAGAATTGTTGGAACCTTGACAGGTGGAAGTTCATTTTGCACGTCGCCAAACTCACCTGATTCTTATGGGAAAATGTCTTACCACTGGACTTCCAATGGAACGCCTGCAAATGAACAATTGAAAACTTATTTGGATCCAACGAATACGGGGGTTTTGGTATTGGATGGTTCTTGGGATCCTTGCAATGGAAGTGTGAGTTTGGAAGAGAAACACGTATTAGAAGGCATCAAAATTTATCCAAATCCTGCGTCTGATGTGATTATGATCGATTTGTCGGCGTTGAGTTCCGAAGCAACCGTGCGCATTTACGATTTATCTGGAAAATTATTGATGGAACGAAACAATTTAAATAGTTCCGTAAATGAATTGAATATTTCAGGTTTGACGAATGGAATGTACCAAGTAGTGGTGGAATCCGCTGCCGGACAGATTACACGAAAAATTACGAAAATGTAATGGTAACCGATTTTATAGAAAAAGGGTTGGCCGATTGGCTGACCCTTTTTTTTGTGGATTGAATTGATGAGGTGACTTCTAATTTCCGTGAATAACTTTGTTTGAAACCTTTTTGTGCAGCGGTGGAACAAAGAGTTCAAAAGCTCTACTTTCGTAGTGTATGAGTAAACTAATTGACAAATACAACCGTCGTGGTGTGCGAACGAGCTACGTTTCCACTGTTGTGGGCATTTCGCTCGTTTTGTTTATGATCGGTTTGGTTTTAGGCGGCGTATTTGGTCTGGACAATGTGCAACGTCAAGCCAAAGAAAGTCTACAAGGTGATTTGTTTTTTATGCCGGAAAATTCGGAAGCGGATATCAAATTGATTGAGCAGAAAATGAAATCTTGGGATGAATTGAAGGAAGTTTCCTTTGTTTCCCCTGAACGGGCCATTGAAGCGTTTTCATCAGACGAACAAAATTCTGAAGAAATATTATCCATTTTTGAAGGTGAGAACCCCCTGCCGCCAACAATTTCTTTTCGTCCAAAAGAAGCGTATGCCAATTTGGAAGGAATGAACCACATTGTGAATCGAATCATGACAGAATTCCCGAATGAAATTGATGAGGTGAATTATGACAAGTCTAGTGTACAATCGGTGAATTTGGGTTTCAAGCAATTTGTCTTTCTCTTTTTGGTCGTAGCCCTTTTGCTGATAATTGTGGCTGTGGCGATGATCAATAACACGATTCGATTGGCTCTTTACTCCAAGCGGTTTACCATTAAAACGATGCAATTGGTCGGGGCGACCAGTTCTTTCATTCGCAAACCGTTTTTGTATCAGTCTATTTTACAAGGAATAGTTTCTGCTATACTTGGCATGGCGCTCATGGTCACCTTATTTTATGCCTTCAATAATTTTCTTGAAACCATTGAAATCAGTTTCGACCCGTATACCTTCGCCTTTATCTTCGGCAGTTTGCTCGTAATTGGTGTAATCATTACATTTGTCTCTACGTACTTTGCGCTTAACAAATATTTGCGCATGAAATTGGACGATTTGTACTAATATTGCAATTATGGAAAAAAACAAACCGCAATTTGCCTTCCGGCCCGAAAATTATCGTTTACTATTGATAGGATTAGCAGTCAATGTAATAGGTTTTATTTTGATGATAGGTGGTGGGTCTGAAGATCCCAACAAATTTGATGCAAGTGCCTTGTTCAGTACTACGCGAATCACAGTGGCACCCTTTTTAATTGTTGCCGGTTATGTGATTATAATTTACGCTATTATGCGTAAAAGCAAACAAGTAGACCAAGAATAAGATTCATGGATTTAATTCAAGCTTTGGTGCTCGCAATCGTTGAAGGATTGACGGAGTTTTTGCCTGTTTCTTCTACGGCCCACATGATTTTCATTAGCTCCTTTTACGGTACAGAAGGGGACGAATTCGTGAAAATGTTTCAAGTTTCCATTCAGTTTGGCGCCATTCTTTCGGTTGTAGCATTGTATTGGAAGAAGTTTTTCGATTTCAAGAATTTAAAATTCTATTACAAATTGGCGTTTGCGGTTGTTCCAGCTTTGATTCTCGGTAAATTGTTTGATGATAAAATAGAAGCCGTTTTGGAAAAGCCATTGCCCATTGCTATCGCCTTGGTAATAGGAGGAATTGTTTTGTTATTCATTGATAAATTATTTAAAAACACCTCGATTGATACGGAAGAAAAAGTAACGATTCGCAAAGCAGTAACGATAGGTTTTTGGCAATGTTTGGCTATGATGCCTGGGACGAGTCGCTCTGCGGCTTCTATCATTGGTGGCATGCAACAAGGATTGACTCGTAAAATGGCGGCCGAGTTTAGTTTCTTTTTGGCTGTCCCAACCATGTTGGCTGTCACAATGTATTCGCTCTTTTTGAAAGATTGGACCTACAAAGGTGAAGACCTTAAAGGATATGAAATGATCACAGATTCCTCCTCGAATATGTTTCTCTTCCTTGTTGGAAATGTTGTCGCTTTTATCGTTGCAGCCTTGGCCATCAAATTGTTTATCGGAATCATAGAAAAATACGGCTTCAAAATTTGGGGTTGGTACCGAATTGTTGTCGGTATTTTGTTGATTGCTTTTTTCACTTTTTCATGATTGACTACCAAGCAGGAACGACTGTATTAATTGATAAACCGTACAAATGGACTTCGTTTGACGTGGTCAATAAAATGCGGTGGAATTTAAAACAGAAGTTGGGGGTGAAAAACATCAAAGTGGGTCATGCGGGAACGTTGGATCCCTTGGCGACCGGTTTGTTGATTATTTGTATCGGCAAGGACACCAAGAAAATCGACAGTTTCATGGGCGGGATGAAAACCTACACGGGAACATTTTTGCTCGGAAAAACAACGCCATGCTACGATTTGGAAAAAGATTTTGATGCTGAATATCCAACGGATCATATAACGGAAGCAGCCATTCTAGAGGTGGTAAAATCCTTTCTAGGCGTTCAACAGCAAATGCCACCTATTTTTTCCGCCAAGCAAGTGGATGGAAAACGGGCGTATGATTTGGCGAGAGCTGGAAAAGAGGTTGAATTGAAAACCAACACCATTGAAATACATTCTTTTTCGGTAAATTCAGCTCGGTTTCCAGAAATTGATTTTGAAATCTCGTGTTCAAAAGGAACCTATATTCGTTCCATTGCCAATGATTTTGGAAAAAAACTTGGCAGTGGCGCTACATTGGTTGCTTTGCGAAGAACGGCTTCAGGGGAATTGTCCATCGAAGATGCCGTGCAAGTTGAAGATTGGATTGAAGCATTAAAAACTGAATTATAAATGGAAGATTTTTTAAAAAGCAAGATTGAAGAAATAGCGTTTTCTGAAGTAGAAAGATCAGAAAAATTATGGAATACGGGCATATTGGATTCCATCACGATAGTTGAATTGGCTGTAGAAATCGAAGAAGAGTATGGCATCAAAATTGCCTTTGATGAAATAATTGAAGATAATTTTATGACCATTGACCAATTGATTGTTTTCATTGAAAAGAAACAAAATGAGCGAGTGGGCTAAATCAAATTTGCTACTACACTTTGTAGCATTGATTTTGGCTATACTTGCCATTATTGCGGGAATTTATGGGCTAGCGTATGCTAAAAATGCTCATGATGAACCAATTTTATTGCCCATCCACATAAAAGGCCAACAAGATTTAAACCTACGTTGGAGAGTCAATTTCGACGAGACCGAGAAAGCCGAACTTGATTTAATGGCGAGTTTGAAAAACAGGAATCAACTCACGTTATTTGCCTCCTCTGAACTCGTAGATGAACCCTACTGCTCATTAAATTACTTACCGGATTCGTTGGGATTTCCTGTATTAGCGATTGGTCATGCTCACCATCAATGTTTGTCCATTTTAGCAGAATTAATGGCGGGTAGAGAATATTTGAACGATGCAAAAGTCTGTATCGTTTTAAGCCCAGGGTGGTTTGAATCAGCAGGAACCAATGCTGAAGCATTTTTGGAATTCGTACGACCCAATTTTTTGGATCGCATTTGGTTGGATTCCAAGATAAAGAAAAGTTACAAAATTCACCTTGGAGCTTTCATCCACAAGAATAAAAATGTTTTCACGTCGATTTCGCCCGAAATGGATCGTTTTTTAAACCTTTATAGGATGGATAAACAGTTGAATTCAAGTGGTGCTCAACCAATCGAAACATTTGAATACCAATTGGTTCAAACCGCAAAAAAAACCTTTCCAGAATCCTTTAACAAAATAAAAAAGATTGAATACGATTTTGCATTGGCGCCCAAATTGATGCGAAGTGACTATTCTAATTTTGAAAAGGATGCAATTGCAGCGAAAAAAGATGTTCTCGGTCGATTCAGTAACAATAGCATATTTGTAGACAGCAATTATTATACGACCTATATTTCTGACCAAAATGGTAAACATTTGCCGGGTAACATGGATATTATTGAATTGGCGGCAAATGATGAATTTGAAGATCTAAAAATGCTGCTGACTTTTTTAAAGGAGCAAAAAGTGAACTGCACCTTTGTGATGCAACCGCTGAATCCCTATCATTATACTAATATGGAGATCAATACGGAGGCAATGGAAAAAATTATTGGATTGGTAAAAAAAACAGGATTTCCGCTATTGAACTTATATGTCAATAAAAAAGAGCAATATGAACCCGCAATTTTGAAAGACGTTATGCATTTTAGTGATTATGGTTGGATGAAAGTAAGCCAGTTTTTACAAAACACATATGGAGAAGAATAAATTTTTGAAATATTTTTTACTTTATTTTGGATTGATTGCCGGTTATTTATACTTGTATGAAATAGATATTGAAAGAATCGTCTACCCAAATCATGTTAAAAAAACCGAGTCGAAAATAGATTTTGTGTACCAGCAATTTTAAACCATGAGGATAGAAAAGGCACTTCCTTTTACGACAGAACATTTTTTCGTGTACATAGCGCTCGCTGTGACGTTGGTATTTTTAGGAAAAATGTTCAACTCCAAATTTCTTCCCTATAAATGGGTGCTGACAATCATATCCATATTGAATTTGGTGGTGTTTTTTGATAAACCATTTTATCTGCTAGGATTAATTCTGTACTTGTACTTGGTTGTACTCGGACTTCGCAAATGGTATAAAGGCGAAAACATTGTCTTTCCGATGGTAGTTTTGGCGTTGCCTTTGATGGCCATGAAATCAATAGGCTTAATGAATTCTGAAGCGACCAGTTTTATCACGTTTCGCTCTATTTTTCAAATAGCGGGCATGTCCTACTTGGTCTTTAAAGTTATTGGACTTTATATAGATGAAAGAAATTCAAAAGAATCAATTCCCTTTTTGTCCTTTTTTAATTTTAGTGCATTTGTCCCTACCTTGTTGATTGGCCCAATTGATCGACATCAACGTTTTCAGAAGGATGTAAAAGCAGGTTATGATAATTTGACTTCAGAACGATTTTGGCGGGGTTGGGAAAATATAGTGAAAGGTTTGTTGTTTAAGTTTATACTGGCAACTGCCGTGCACAAGTTGGTCTTGGAACATTTGGTGGAAGATGGCAGTTTGCTGTACCATCTTTCCTACATGTATGCTTACTTGTTTTTTCTGTTTTTTGATTTTGCTGGGTACTCTTTTCTTGCCGTTGGATTTGGTAATTTGATTGGAATTGATGTTCCAATGAACTTTGACCGACCATTTTCTGCAACAAATCCAAAAGAATTTTGGAAAAAATGGCACATTACTTTAGGAGATTGGTTAAATGATTATTTCTTCAAACCTATTTTTAAATTTCTCACCACAAAAAAGTATGGGACGTCGATTCAACGTCAAGGTGTGGCGCTCTTTCTCACTTTCACGCTAATGGGATTTTGGAATGGTTTTGAGTTGCATTTTGTTCTGAGCGGTATGTTATTTGGATTGTATTCAGTGCTTCATAATTATTATATTTATCAAACAAAGAAACAAAAAAGAGATCGAGTATTTGGACAGTTGTCGGCAAAATGGATAAAAGTGATTTCTATCTTTTTGATGTTTAATTCTGTGGCATTTGCTATTTACATTTTTAGCGGTAAATTGTTTTAAGTATGCGTTTTTGTTTTGATTCAAAAGAATTTATTGAGAGAACCCATCGTCCAGATGCACTAGCGGTTGTGGGAAGTGATTTTTCTTTAACCTGGACGGAGTTTGAAGTAGCTGTAGAGAAATTAAAGCTTTTTCTAGAAGAACAGAAAATTCATTTGAGTCCATTTCCAGTTATTTTGTACGGTCACAAAAGTGCCAACATGCTGGTGGCGATGTATGCTTGCATGCGCGCCGAAATTGCCTATATACCCATTGATGAAATTTACCCGATGGATCGAATCCAGAAAGTAAAAGAAATAGGTGAAGTAGCGTGGGTGTTGAATACCACAAACCAACTTTTGTCGATGGAAAACACTGCTGAAATCCAGATTCTTCAGCATGAAATCAATTGCAAGGTTACAGGATCCGTAAGTGCATCCAGCCTTAAATTGCCAACCAAAGACCCAATTGTTTACATCATTTTCACATCGGGAAGCACTGGAGAGCCAAAAGGCGTTCAAATTAGTTCGGAAGCGGTGCAGTCATTTACGCGCTGGATGTGCACAGATTTTGGTTTTTCAGAGCAGGATGTTTTTATCAATACGGCCGTTTTAAGTTTTGACTTATCTGTTTTTGAAGTAATGACATTTGGCGCCATCGGAGGAACGATTTTGCTTAATGACAAAGCTACAAGTTCGCAGCCAAGTTTGTTGGTGGGCCGCGTAGATGAATACAAAGGCACTGTCTGGGTTTCGACACCTTCATTTGCGATCATTTATGCCCGATTGGAAGCGAATACTACCATGAAAAGTATTCATACTTTCTTGTTTTGTGGCGAAGTGTTGCCCAATCCTTTGGCAAAAAGTTTATTGACGAATTTCCCCACAGCACGTGTTCTAAACACTTATGGCCCAACAGAAGCCACGGTAGCCATGACTTTGGTGGATATTACGGAGGAAATCCTAGAAAAGCACAATCCTCTTCCAGTTGGTAAATGCAAAGCGGAGAGCGAGATCATTTTCGAGGACGGCGAAATTATACTAAAAGGTTCCAACGTTTCGATTGGTTATTTGAATCGACCGGAATTGAATGCAGAAAAATTCATCATTTTGGAGGGTCAAAGAGCGTTCAAAACAGGCGATGAAGGATTTCTAAAAGAAGACATGCTTTTTTTTAGCGGCAGAAACGATGATCTAGTTAAATTGCACGGTTACCGAATCGAATTGAATGAAATCAATGCCACGATTCTGAAGCAATCATGTATAGAAAATGCGGCGACGATTGCCTTGAAACGAAATGGGGAAGTAAAAAAAATTGTCTCTTTGGTTCAGTTCAAAGTAGGAATGGAGCGAACAAAAGAAGCCTTGTCAGAATTACTAGCTGAGAGTTTGCCCGTTTATATGATTCCGAGCGATTTCAAAACGGTCCAAGAAATTCCTTTGAATCAAAATGGAAAGGCAGACCGAAATCGATTGACGGAGATTTATATGGCCCGAGATTAAAATTGAACAAAAGGATTGTCAAATTGAATCAGTGACCCTTTGGACAGCGCGAGACAAATTCGGGACAAAACGTTTTCATGCAACTTTTTCTTTCACAAAGTAGTCTTAGAGTTGTTATTTTTGTGCTTTAATATTTTAACTAATGAAATACATTTTATTTCTCCTTTTATTGTTATTTGGTTACAATGGATTCAGCCAATGTACTGGTTTAGAGCCTCCTTATTCGTTGGGGCCTGACACGACAATCTGTTCAGGAACTGTTCTGACATTAACCGGACCGGCGGGTTATTCCAATTATTCTTGGTCGAATGGATCTCAAGCTCAATATATCAGCTTATTAAATCCAGGAACTTATACCGTATCCAGTACAATTGCTAGCTTAGTTGGACCTAATTTGGTGCTCAACGGCGATTTTGAAAATGGAACAACGGCAGCAGCGAATAATTTTACTACGGCTTATGTGCCTGGAACTGGTGGCACATGGGGTTTGTTAACGAACCCTGGACAATACGCTATATCAACTTCACCAAGCTTGGTTCACAACAATTTTTCTGTTTGTGGTGATCACACCTCTGGATCAGGGAATATGCTCATAGCAAACGGTGCATCAACTTCTAATACAACTGTTTGGACTCAAACCGTTCCTGTCATCCCTGGACAAGGATATTTATTTAGCTTTTGGGTGGCAAATGCCTTGAATGACCCTGCGGTCGCTCAGTTGCAATTGTATGTGAATAATGTGCCGATTTCTGCAATCGGATCCCCACTTTCAACTGCTTGTACTTGGGTTCAATACAACGGGACTTGGGTGGCTGGAAATGCGACTACCAATGCAATCTTGAAAATTGTTAATCAATCCACGGCTTCATCTGGAAATGACTTTTCTGTAGACGATATTCTTTTCCGTCAAGTTTGTACCAAAAAGGATACAATTGTGGTGGCGGTGAACAATGTTCAAGTCAATGGTGGACCCGATCTTTCTTTTTGCGAAGGGGATACTGACACGTTGGTTGCAACGACCAATAATGTAAACAATGTGCTTACTTGGACTCCTGGTGGAACGCCCGGAAGCAGTACTTTTGTTCCAACTACTTCAGGTGTATATACCGTTACAGCGGTTTCTCCATTTGGTTGCACCAAAACAGACAACGTAAATGTTACGGTTCGAGGAATGAACTGGTCTATTGATAGTTTGGGTTCAATTCCATCAGATTGTGGTGATAGCACAGGTCAGGCCGCCGCTTTGGTTTTGCCAATTAGCGGCACATTACCACCACCATTGCCATTTTCGTATGCTTGGAGCGGCCCAGGAGTGGGCAACCCAATACTAACGAATGGACCACTGATATCGAATTTGAGTGCAGGAATGTATTTTTTAACGGTAACCTCTGATGGTTGTAGCCGAGATACTTTTGTTCAAGTAGGTGTGAACAGTGCACCGATTGCTTCGTTTACCGCAACACCCACGGGTGGAACGGCTCCTTTGGATGTCCTTTTTCAAAACACAAGTCAGTTGGCTACGGGTTATTACTGGAATTTTGGCAATGGAGATAGTTTGACCACCCCCAATTTGGATGATCAAAATCAAACCTATGTGGACACCGGTGTGTACATCGTTTATTTGGTTGCCTACAGCGGTGCGTGCTCAGATACGATGTTTGATACGATCTATGTTTATCCACCTAATGTTCCCGTTCCACTGCCAGAATTTTTTCCTGTAGTTTTTGAAACCTCCAATGTCTTCACACCGAATGGGGATGCTTCTAATAATTTTTTCACCTTCAAAATGGAAAACATTGTTTCCTTGGAAGTGACTATTTTCAACCGTTGGGGTGATTTGATGTACCAATGTAATAATCCTGCGACATTCTTTTGGGATGGAAGAACCCCGGAGGGAATTGAAGCCAATGATGGCGTTTACTTTTATGTTTACAAAGCCACAGGTGCTCAAAAAGAAATTTTTGAAGGGAACGGATTTTTACACTTGTTTCGTTGATTAAAAATAATTCAAAAAAAGCGCCCATCGTTTTCGAATGGGCGCTTTTGCTTTTTATTATCTTCCTCCTCTCGTATTGGGGGTTCCTCCTCGAGTAGGTGCAGGCGTTGTGTTGGGCCTTTCTATTCTTTCTTGAATTTGAGTCGCATTTAAGTGCAGTTCTAGCGTAGCCATTTCAATTTTACCATTGTTTGTGGCAATTACCTCTACTTGATAAATCGGTTTGTTAACGACTGCGTTCAGATCAAATTCAAAAACAATCTTTCCATTTTCCATTCGTTTGTTCACTCGATTCACAGCCACACCATTTACTTTTATGGTAACGGCATTGGTACTGTTTACATTTTCAACGATTCCTTTTATTTTGTTGACTCCCAATTGAATCGTGCTTGGCGAGCTGTTCGGTGTGACAAATTGAATGGTTGGTGTCACTGCAGATTCACGAGCTGAAGCATAAATAATCGTTGTCGAGGCATTGGCTGTTCCAACAGGATTCACCGCTGTTATCGTCACTGTGTTACTGCCAGACTGCAAATTAATGGTAGCCGATCCGCTATTAGATAAACGATCAAATGAGAAATTGACCGGCTGACCATTGACTTTCAGAATTAATTCTGCCGCATCAATGATTTGAGTGGTCACAAATTGAACTGTATAAACGCCAATAGTCACATTGATAGGACTGCCCGCTGGATTCGCAAACCCAACTGTAGGAGCAGAGCGCGTTGGCGATTTTTCGCGCGTTATGGTGTGAAGGTATTGTGCCGTTCCGCAGTTGTTGGTTACAATGACTTTGAACTGAGCGATTCCCAAATTAATGGTATAATTTACTTCCAAGATATCCGTTGAAGCCGAATAATTGAAAGCAATTGGCTTGTTGTTCAGCAATACTTGAATTTGATTGTTGTTGTCAATTTCCGTCAAACTCAGGGTCATATTCAAATCAGTAGCAAACGTCGTTTGATTGTTGGCTACGTTGGCGTAAACTAAGGAAATAGACGGTTTAGCACAAGCTATTCGCGTAATGTTGTAAACGTAATTTACAGAACCGCATGAATTTGTGGCAACCACTGTGATCGTATTCAAGCCAACCGCTAAATTGACTTCCGCTGTCAACAATTTTTGGGCCACATCAAAATTGAACGAGGCAATTTGATTGTTTACTTTCAAGACAATTTGATTTGCTGCAAGAATGTTCGCAAAGCTCAATTGAATCGTTGCTCCAGGATTGTTCGTGCTGCTATTTTGAACAGTCGGCATGAGAGGAGTAATGACTGGCATGAAACAAGGGATTTCTTTTCTACGGTATTCAACACTTGTGTTTAAAGTGGTGGTACCACAACTATTGCTTGCCGAAACTTGTAAGATATTGTTTCCAATGTTCAATACAACTGGAATAGCATAATTTCCGCCGCCAGTTGAATTTCCAACTACTTGGTTTCCATTGAACAAAAATTGAACATTTTGACTTCCACTAATGCCGCTAATGTTGAACTCAAAGGTGTAATTCTCGACTGCTACGATTTCTCCGGAATTAGTCGGTTTAGTTGACGAAATAATCGGTTTATCACAAGGAATCACTTTTGGAACATATACAATGTTCGTTGAAGAACTTACGGTACCACCATCATTTGTTGCTGTAATCTCAAAAAGGTTATTGCCTATGCTCAAGGTAAGCGGAAACGAAAGTTGATTCGTACTGTTGGTATAAGAATAGCCTGAGGCGTTCACAATTTGACCATCTTTTTTAAGGACAATTTGTTGTTTGGTATCGACGCGAAGCACTTTGGCAGTCATCGTAAATTGATTGTAATCAACCGTATTTCCTGGCGTTGAAGGTGATGTGTAGGTTATGGCTGGTGGCAAAACGACCACCGGTTTTTGGTAGATGATGGTTTTGGAATCATTGGCTGTTCCAGTTGAAGTAGTCACCGTAATTAAAAACACGTTCGTTCCTTCCATTAAAGTCGAAGGAATGGTTACCTTTTGTTGGGCAATGTTTACAGAATAACCGCTAATGGCCAATCCATTCACTTTCACCGCTACTTCATTTGCATTGCTGATTTCCGTTACATCGGCCAATACCGTATAAGGAGCATTGTTTACAGTCAATGGACTTGAAACAGGTTGTACGATATGAACGGTCGGTGGAGTTTGAGGCGCCGGTTCACGGTAAACTATGGTGGTTGTTTTTGTATCGCTTCCCGCTGTATTGGTACCTTTTACTTCGATACTATTGGCACCAACAACCAAAGACGTTGTGAAATTCACCATTTTGGAGGTGCTGGAATAGGTGAAATTAGCCGTCGCAACACCATTAATTTTTACGGTAATATCATTTTTGCTTGCTACATTCAGTACGTTGGCTTGAACACTATAGTTCGCTACGGAAACATTCAATGGATTGCTAGACGGGTTGACGAAATTTACAACTGGTGGAACAACTGTTGAAATCGGCTGATAGAAAATGGTGGTGGTTTTTGAATCGCTTCCAGCTGTATTGGTTCCCGTTACAGTCAATACGTTGGCACCTTGCACCAGATTTAAATTGAAATTTAATAGCCCATTGTTGTAGGCAAAAACATTGACATTTTGACCGTTGCAGACAATGTTAATCCCGCTTGGTGTGCTTACATTCGTAACGGTAGCTTGAACTGCATAAGAGTTCGTGGTAACATTTAATGGATTGTTGGATGGGTTTACATAAGTAACAACAGGCGCTTGAACTGTTTGAACAGGTGTATAAACAACCGTTACTTCTTTGCTGTCCATTCCATCCACATTGGTTCCTTTTAAATAAATGGTGTTGGCTCCAGGGTTCAAGGTTAAACTAGCCAAAACACTACCATTGGTTGCGTTGAAGCTGAATCCATTGTTTGCAGTTCCGTTTACCAAAAAAGTAACTTGACTTTTAGCCGTTACATTCAACACCGTTCCACTGAATTGGAAGTTGGCATTGTTTACACTTGCTGGACTACTGTTCGGGTTGGAAATGGATACAATTGGAGGGTTTTTCGTCGCAATTTGACGTTCATAATTGATGACCGTGGAAGCCGAAGCGGTTCCTGCAGCATTCGTTCCGTACAATTCAAAAATATTTTGTCCAGGGGATAAAACCACTGTGCAAACAAAATCATCGGTTGTCGGATTGGAACTGAAATTGGTTCTGCTGGTTCCATTCTGTTTGAAAATCACATTCGCGTTGTTTTCCACGTTCACAATTTTTCCACGAATGGTGAAATTGGCAGTGCCAACGGTTGTTGGTGTTGAAATAGGATCGGTGTAATAAACTACTGGTGGCTGAATCGTTTGGATTTGCTGATAAATGATGGTCGTTACTTTCGTGTCGGTTCCAGCGGTATTCGTTCCTTTGATTTCTACGTTGTTGGATCCAAGGTTTAAGACAACTGGGAAATCAACTTGTCCATTCGAAGTATTGAATGAAAAATTCGTTACGGGTTGTCCGTTGAATTTCACCGCTACTTGATCTTTTGTTTTCACGTTCAATACTCGCCCAATTACATTGAAATTTGCGTTATTGACGGTTAATGGATTCGTTCCAGGTTGTTGATAACTGACAACGGGCGGTGTTTCTACTTCTCGTTTGTAAATAACAATCGTGGTTTTTGTATCCGTTCCGTATTGGTTGCTTCCGGTTAATTCAAAAAGATTTTGACCCGGTTGCAAAACTACATTGCAGCTAAATAAATCACTGTTTACATTGTACAGAAAGCTTCCATTGTAGACTCCGTTTTGCGTGAAAGTGACGTTTTCTTTGTCAAATACATTCGTAATGTTCGCTTGAACAATGTAATTAGGGTTTGTGACTTCTGTTCCGGAGGTTCTAGGTTGTGTGTACGTTACAACCGGCGGCATGTTTTGGTTGGTCGTTGTTGTAGTGGTAGTACGATCCGGTGTTGGATCATCTTTGTAACGGTCGTGTCCAAACAAACGAAACTGAATGTAGGCACTCGTGTAGTGATACAAATCTTGTTTGTATTTGCTATTTTTTGAAAAACCATCAAATTGGTCGTAATTGGTAAAAGTAGTCAAGTGTTCTACACCGATTGTAACTGCTTTTCCAACTTGGTAACCCAACCCAAAGCCTAAACTGCTGGAGGCATTAAAACTGTAGCTGTTTTGTTGACTTCCATCCAAAGCAGTTTCATACACGCCATCTTGGGTTTTTTTAAGGTAGCTACGGCTGAGGCTGTTCACATCCCAGTTGTACAAGCTTTGTTCTCCTGTTGTTTGATCGGTGTTCAAATAATCCCCGTAGGTTTGACTCCAGTTTAACCCAATTCCACCAAAAATATAAGCATCCCAACGCGTACGTTCGCGCAAACGATTGGCGTGGATAACCAATTCCAAATTGAAATTGTAATTCTCCGTTTGGAAATTGTGAACGGCAAAGCCCAACGTGTCTTTGTAATTGGTTGCTCCTTGACTTAACGTGGTATTCGGAACGGTAAAATCACTGGAATGACGATCTTGTCCGTACCAAAAACCACGTAAAAATCGTCCGCGTATGTCAAAACTGACCAAAGTACCCGTATTGTAGTTAAAGGATTTTCCCAATGTCAATCCCCAACCCCAATTGTTTTTGTTTTGAACATCGGTGGTCTGCCAAGTGGTTCCAGTATTGATACCAAAAAACCATTTCGCATTGTAATTGGTCGAAATTTGACCAAATGTCATTTGAACCAAGGTGAAACAAATGATAAGTGCGTATATTTTTCTCATAACGTAAAATTTTGGGGTTGAAGAGTGAAAATCCACAACTGTGCCAAAGTGTTAAATATTTAATAGTTGTTGTTCAATTTTTTCTGAAATTCCTTCAGAAGTCAAAAATAGTAATTTATAATAGTAACAATATCAATGATTTATAGTGAAAAAAGAGTGAATGTTACAAATTTGTTAAACTCCGATTTGTCAATGTGCATCCAACCAATTGTCACCGATTTCCATTTCCACTTCCATTGGAACGGTGATTTTAATCGCGTGCTCCATGGCTGTTTTTACCAATGTTTTTATCGTCTCCATTTCATCGATGTGTACATCAAAAACCAATTCATCATGCACTTGCAAGATCATGCGTGATTGTAAATTTTTATCTTTCATCGCGTTGTGCACCGCTACCATGGCCAATTTTATAATATCGGCAGCAGAACCTTGAATCGGCGCGTTGATGGCATTCCGTTCGGCAAAACCGCGAACCACTGCGTTTGCTGAACTGATGTCGGGTAAGTAGCGTCGACGTTTCATAATTGTTTCCACATACCCATTTTCACGCGCATCGTTTACGGCTTTGTCCATGTAGGTTTTAATGGAACCGTATTCCTCGAAATAACCGTCAATGATTCCCTTGGCTTCGGTTCTAGAAATACCTAGATTTTGTGCCAAACCGAAGGCGCCTTGGCCGTAAATAATTCCAAAGTTCACTGCTTTGGCTGAGCTACGTTGGTCACGCGTGACTTCTTCCAAGGCAACGTGAAATACTTTTGCTGCCGTTGCTGCGTGAATATCGTGTCCTTTTTGGAACGCTTCAATCATGTTTTTGTCTTCGCTCAAAGCGGCGATGATGCGCAACTCAATTTGCGAGTAATCCGCGGCAAGCAATTTGAATTCTGGGCTACGCGGAATAAACATTTTACGGATTTCCTTTCCCCGCTCACTGCGGATGGGAATGTTTTGCAAGTTGGGACTGTTTGAACTCAATCGACCAGTTGCCGTAACGGTTTGCATGTAACTGGTGTGAATGCGTCCATCGACTGCGTCGCAAAGTGTTGGCAACGGATCCACATAGGTGCTTTTCAATTTCCGCAACTGACGATAATCCAAAATTAACGGAATAATTTCGTGGTCTTTTTCGTGTTTTACCAAGATATCTTCGGATGTTGCGTATTGCCCCGTTTTTGTTTTTTTCGCTTTGGAAGATATTTTCAAATGATCGAACAACACTTCGCCTAGTTGCTTTGGCGAATCGACATTGAAATCGAAATCCACGAAACTTTTGATTTGTTTCTCCAATTCAATTAAGGTGATGGCGAGTTCTTCTGAGTACTTTTTCAACCCATCTACATCAATAGCAACGCCTTCAAATTCCATTGCGCGAAGAATTTCAACCAAGGGCATTTCCATGATGTAGAACAAATCTTTCAAATGCGGTTTTTGAATTTCTGGTTCAAAAATTTGTTTCAATTGAAAAGTTATATCCGCGTCTTCACAGGCGTAATCGACAATTTCTTCAGGTGCCAAATCACCCATATTTCCTTGGCCTTTGCCTTTTTTGCCAATCAAGGCTTCAATGGAAACAGGCATGTAGCGCAAGTAATATTCCGCTAAGAAATCCATGGATTGCTTCGATTCAGGTTGAATCAAATAATGCGCAATCATGGTATCAAATGTCGGTTCAGCGACTTTCATTTGGTAACGGTTCAAAACTTGCAAATCGTATTTGATGTTGTGCGCAATTTTCTCAATTTTCGTGTTGGAGAAAAACGGTTCGAAGAAATCGACAATTTTTTTTGCTTCGGAAAACTCTTTCGGAACTGCAACATAATAGCCTTCCCGCTCTTTGAAAGAGAAAGCAATACCAACCAAATCAGCGTGCAGAGCATCCAAACTGGTGGTTTCAGTATCAAAACAAACTTGGGTTTGTTGCAAGAGCAAGCCCAACAATTTTGAGCGTTCTTCCGGTGTATTCACCAAATGATACGACGGTTTTTCCGTGGCAATGGTTTTCAATTCAGCCGTAGTCATCGGTTCTTGGTTCACAACCAAACTTTGCTGACCAAACAAATCCAATTGACCGTCTTCGCTATTGCCTGCCGCCGTTACAACGATTTCTTCGCCGATAACACGTTTTGCCAGGTTTCTGAATTCTAATTCGGTAAATATTTTAAGGACTGCCTCTTTGTCGGGTTCATCCAAACGCAAATCGATAGGGTCGAAAGGAACGGGAACATCAATGATGATGGTGGCCAACATTTTGGAGAGTAAACCTTGTTCTTGGAAATTCTCCACATTTTCCTTCATTTTCCCTTTCAAATCCGCCGTGTTTTTGAAAAGATTTTCCATCGAACCGTAGTCTTTGATGAATTTTTTCGCCGTTTTTTCACCGACTCCAGGAATGCCAGGAATATTGTCGACGGCATCGCCCCACATACCCAAAACGTCGATGACTTGCAGCGGGTGCTCCACTTCAAATTTCTCGCAAACTTCTTTCACACCCATGATGGAAGCAGGATCTTTTCCACGACCGGGTTTGTAGATGAATATATTTTCAGAAACCAATTGACCAAAATCTTTGTCGGGCGTCATCATGTAAGTTTGGAAACCTTCTTTTTCAGCCATTTTCGCCAGCGTACCAATGATGTCGTCGGCTTCAAAACCGGGCAACATCAACATGGGAATGTGAAACGCTTTGATGATTTCTTTGATGGGTTCCAACATGGAACGAATGTCTTCGGGCATTTCCTCTCGGTTCGCTTTGTAGGCTGCAAAATCTTCCATTCGATTGGTCGCTCCGCCCGGAGCATCAAAAACCACGGCCATGTGTGTCGGTTTTTCTTTTTGAATGATATCGATCATGGCATTGGTAAAGCCAAAAGCCGCACTGGTATTTTGACCTTTTGAATTCACACGAGGATTTTTAGCAAAAGCGAAATACGCTCTGTAAATCAGGGCAAAAGCGTCTAAAAGGAATATTTTTTTGTCTACTACGGGTGTAAGCATTTTTTTTAATTGGCAATTGAGAATGGTCAATTGACAATTCTAAAAAATCACCAATTTCCCTTCAATTTCGTTGAGGAATTAAAAGTAGTGAAATTTGAGAGAAATAGTGAGTGGTTTTCAAACATCAAACGGTAGAGTTTCAAGGAAATTCACTCTATCATTTATTCAAATAATTCTTTTCTCATCAAGCTATCACCATAAAACAACGTGCCAATTGACACAATTAAACAGAGAAAAAGCCCAGTTTGAATACCTGCTTTCATACCTTCGTGCCAACCTTGAATGGTGAACAAAAAAAGAATGTCAAAAATATACCCACCACCAAATTTCAATACTCTTTGAGTTGGTTTCATGTTTTGAGTAAAATAAATGACGACAAAAGGGATACAAAAGCTCAGCAAAAATCCTCCGACTCGGCTGTTGAGTGTCGCTTCCACATCTAAAGTCATGAAATTGATTATCGTGATGAAAAATAGATTTAATAAAACTAGATAGATGAGATTCAAAGCCGAAGCTCCCCAAGTATTTTTAGTGTTTTGACTCTTATCGGGTTGTATTTCTTCAAGGTTTAGTTCCAACGCATGGCAGAGAAGATGAAGTGTTTTACCTCTCGGTTCTGTTTCTTGTTTTTCTATTCGTTGAATGGTACGAAGATTTAATTGAGATCTTTCTGCCAACTCTTCCTGTGAAAAGCCTTTTGTTAATCGAATTTCCTTGATTTTTTTTCCAATGTTGTGCATGTTCTTTTTCATTTTTTCAAAATTAACTGCCCGTTCAACATTTTATAACGGAAATTCGCGGACTTTCTTACGTCATTTATACGACTTACTATGCTTTTAGCATTAAAAAATAAAGAATTTACGACCGCATCGCGAGGATAAGTTTTTGCGACGATTTTTTGCGTTTTCGTCTAGTGCTTATTGAAAGTTAACCCAAATTTTCGTTCCAATTGAACGAAGAGTGTATCCAAAGGCAGTTGATTGTTTTTAATCACCACTTGATTTGGGGACAAAATTTCAGAGTCGAATGGTTTCAATAGCGAGTCGGAAAGTGTCATTCCGTTCAACAAAATAGTTTTTCCTTTCATCGCAGGCGTGTACAACCAACTTCTTCGATCATTCAACAGTCGGAGGCAAATAAGTTGGGGATAAAAGTCGGGTCGCAACGCATGAAAAGCATACGTCTCAATATCCAAAAGGTAATCCCAGCCCGGTTCATTTTGGTTGACAATTACGTCGACGTTGTATTTGCTTGCTATTGAAACCAAATCGTCGGTTCGTTTCAATAATTCCTCATTTTTGGAGATAGGGAAAACAATATTTTCCACTTTCATTCCAATTTTTTCATCCAAATGGTCATTCCGAAGGATGACAGACAGAAGTGCAATACCCATGACTAGAAATTGGAATACTGGTTTTATTGGACGGTTTTCAAATGTGAAGAATAGAGACAGTAAAAAAAGCAAAGGCAGAGAAAGATACAAACGACTCGACGTAAAGAAAATTCCCGCTCCTTCATACCCTTCTTGAAATTTAGGCACGGCCATAGAAAACAGGAGAACGATTAGCGTTGACACAATCAAAACAAAAGCCTTCTTTTTTCCCTTTTTCCAAGCGATGACGGCCAAAGCAAGGAACAAAAGAGGGTAAAGAAATCCCCCAAGCGAAACAAAAGGAAATAGATTTTCAAACAGGTGTTGGTTGCCAAAACTCGCCTTGAAAGTGCCAGCATCCAGTTTCAAACCAACCAGTTCGTGTCGGATTCGTTTGGGATGTAATTGATAAAAGTAGGATGCCAATTGACCGAGGAATAGTATGGGAATCATCCAAAGCGCATTCAAATACAGACGCTTTTCTTTAAAATATGAACTGGCGATAAAAACAAACAAAGGAAGTGTGATCAAGATCGAACTTGGGTTGGCAATAAAGCACAGACCCGTACCAATGAAAAGCATAGGAAGAGCAAATTTGTGTTGCGGCCAAAATAGCGGCAAAAAAAGCAAAGGAAGAAACAAATACGCCTGCACAAAACCGCGTGGAAGTGTCGTTAAAAGTTGAAAATCTAAGGGCAGAAACAAGGGAAAAGCAAGAACGAAATACGCCCAGAAGAATTGTTTTTTCTTGAAAAATAAGAATGCTAAAACCACATAGGGCAGAAGAGTTAGGAAGGAAGTCACGATTGGGAGCGCCTCGTTAACGGGGATATTCATCCAAATCAGTGGTACGGCAAGCAGCGACTCCAACATGAAATTGTACGCTTGACCGTAAAAATAGGGTTCATAGAAATTTCCTTGTGCGTAATCAATGGCGCCATTCCATAAAATCACTTGATCGATGTCGGTGTAAAGGAAACCAAAATGCTGCAAGGTGAAAATCCGATCCATCACCACAAGGCCCAACAAAAGAAAAAGGAGGAGTTTAGGAAGCGTGGGTGTTTTGTGAATCATTCAATGGTTTTAAATCAAAGAAAAACAAAAGAAACTACCAATCCAAAAAAGACAAGAATTCCGAAGCCGACCACTAAGTCACGGTGAATGGATTTATCCGACAGCGACAAACCATAAATCATTTTCAATAAATTGTTGCTGGTGGTGGCATTCACGATGGCCATTACCAAAAACGAACTAGCCAATTCGAATTTACTTTGGAGTAAATTGATGATAAAAGGATCGATATCGGTAACACCGACCAAAAAAGAAAGCACATTGATTCCTTTTCCACCAAAATGTTGGGTGATGAAGCTCGTCAGTACCGCAAAAAAGATAAAAAGAGCACCAAAGAGCAAGGAAGTTTTAAATTCCAAGGGATTCGTTTGGCTGTTCTCTGTGTTTACGTCAGTGAGGGGAAGTCCTGTTTTAAATGCTTTTTTAGAAAAATAAAACGCCAATCCACCGGAAAGCAGAATCATTACGGCAAAAGCGGGCGCCAAGTGCCACGCTAGGGTTTGATTGAAAAACAAGGCCAACAGAAATATCCGCAAATACATCATGGTGGTGGCCAGAATGATGGCGGCTGAAATTTGTTTGTCGCCCGGTGTTTTTTTGCTTTGTCGCGCTAAGATAATCGTGGTGGCGGTGCTGCTGTACAATCCGCCTAAAATTCCTGTGAGCAAGATGCCTGATTTTGGAAAAACAAACTTTTTCAGCAAATAACTGATGTACGAAATACCCGAAACGGCCACAATCGCCAACCAAAATTTGTAGGGTGAAAAGTTGAAATTTTCACTGATGATGTCGTTGGGCAACAAAGGGAGAATCACCCCAGCAATGACTAAAAACTTAGCCAAAGTACTGAATTCGTGCTGGTCCAATTTTTTTGAGAAATCAATGAAAGACTTTTTCATTTCCGCTAAAATCAAAACGGAAACGACAATTAAAATCACCAACCAATTGGATTGCGTGTAGATCAATGGTGCCAAGCAATAGGTAATGAAAGCAATGATGATGGAAGTAATGCCAAATTCATTGGTCGCCTTCATTTTCGATGTGTAGTACAATCCCATTAAAAAACCAATGACAATGCCTCCGCCCATGAACAACATCAAATTCTGCGGACTTAAAACGTAGAGAACGTAGCCTAAAATACCGATTAACGTAAAGGTGCGGTCGGTACCGAAACGACTTTCGTTTTTATCAAAATTGTGCTGATTTCTCTGCTCTAAACCGATCAACAAAGAGAAAATCACCACAAGTAAAAAATTGATACTGTCTTTGGGTATGGTTTGCAGAAGGGTATCCAACATGATTGATATTTTAGATGAAAATAGTAATTTCTACTGGTTTTTGTATGCAGGAAGAAGCGCGGTAGTGGTTAAACGGACTTTTTTTCAATTTGTGCCATGGCTCTTTCCGCAATCGCCGTAATGGAAAGCGAAGGATTGACGCCTGGATTCGCTGAAATCATCGAACCATCGATTACGTACAGATCTTGGTAACCAAAGACTTCATTGTTTTTGTTAATCACTCCTGTGTTTGCGTCTTTTCCCATCACTGCACCGCCTAAAACGTGCGCTGTGGAAGGAATGCCTGCCAACGTTTCCAAGGCAAACGATGTACTTTTTCCATGGATGATTTTGCTGTATTGTTTCACCAATTCAATCGATTCTGGAATGAAGGCAGAAGGTTTTTTACCCGAACTCATACGCGAAACCATTTGGCCAAAAAAGTTTCGTTTGAATTTCAAGGTGCTATCCAAGGTTTGCATAAAAAGCAGAACAACCGTACTTTTAGACCAAGAATTTTTGAAGTAGATTTTGAAATAGTGTGCGGGAGATTTCACCCATTCCAACACAACTTTCCCTAATCGAACAAAGACATTGTTGCCGGTTACAAAGGGAAAATGAACGAGTTTCCAAGCATCCGAACCTTCTGCGTAGCGACAAATTTCTAGATGACTGTTTTCATCTGGATGCAAAATGCTGCCAATGGCAACGCCTTGCGAAAGGTTTTTGTCTTTTTCCAAACTGGAAACACTGATCAAGGTTTCGTTATTGGTGCGAACATCGTCGCCAACTTTATTGGAAAGGTTTGGGAGCGATTTTTTTTTGAGTTGAAGGAGTAGTTTCACAGTACCGAGTACGCCACCCGAAAAAATGACGCCTTTGGTTTTGAAATGTGTCTTTTTTTGAAAGCGTTTCGTGCTGGACCGCAGCGTGACTTCGTAACCCGTTGCGCCATCTGTTTGATTGATTGGGCGAACATCACAAACTTCTTTTTCTGCCAATATTTCCGCCCCTTTTTTCTGAGCAAAATACAGGTAATTTTTGTCCAAGGTATTTTTGGAATTGTTCCGACAGCCGGTCATGCAAGCCCCACAAAAATTGCAACCAACACGCTCTGGACCTTCACCGTCAAAATACGGATCTGGGTTTTTCACATTCGCCTCGCCAAAATAGACGGCGACATCGGTTGCTTCAAAATTCGTTGGAATACCTAAATTTTCACTTAGCGTTTGTAGTGCTCGATCTCCATCAAATAATGTAGGATTTTTGGTAGCCCCCAACATGTGCAGAGCAGTCTGATAAAAAGGGTGCAAATCGGTTTCCCAATCGTTTAATTCCGCCCAACTGCCTGTCGTGAAAAAAGTTGTTTTCGGAATCGGAAGTGTATTGGCATAAACCAGTGAACCGCCGCCAACTCCTGTTCCAGAAAGGATGGCGACATGTTTGAAAATCGAAAGTTTCATAATGCCGAAAAAGCGCAAACCGGGTAACCAGAGCCATTTTTTGAAATTCCAGTTGGTTTTTGGGAAATCCGCTGCTTGAAACCATTTCCCTTTTTCAACCACCAAGACTTTGTAGCCTTTTTCGGACAAGCGCAAGGCACTTACAGAACCGCCAAAACCACTGCCGATAATGATGTAATCATAATCCAATTGAGCATCTTCCATCTACAACGAGCTTATTTGTTTCCAAATAAATGTAAGCTCTTTTTGTCAAATGATGATTTCTAATCTAGAATTTTGAAGAAAGTTTTTGAAAGGCTAGCTAAAAATCAATACTCCTCGTCCCAAATACCTTCTTCCTCAATTTCAAATTCGGCGTCTTTTTCCCAAATTTCCATTTCGCAAGGTTTGCAGTTGAATTTCAATTTGTACTCGATTTCGCCTTGTTTCAATACTAACGGTTCTTTCACTTTTTCACCCATGGTTTCTCGCTGAAAACGCGGACATTTGCCCAACTCGTATTTCACGCAGTATTTGGTGGTCATCACGCGCGATTTTCCCGGATCCCATTGCAATTCAAAAGCTTTTTCAATTTCTTTCACACCGTGGCGGTGGTAGAATTGGCGGGCCAATTTGTTGGAAACGTTGAAGGTGAAATCCAAATTTTCATTCGGATACGGATGATCCGTTTTTACGATTTGCACTTCTTCACGGTGGTATTCTGTCACACGTGTTTCGATTAATTTTTCCAAAACTTCGCGGCGCACTTCGTTGACTTTTGAAATGGGCAAGAACCACGCTTGCGAAAAATCAATCGTTAGTTGGTCCACGATAAAGGGCGTATTGCCAGTTTTGGCCAAATTTTTCTGAATATTTTCTTCCATCGATTCACCCGTTTTGGTCAATTCTTTGGGAGAAACGAGCTCTGAAGAGCTGGAATGTCCGTCTTCGTCGGTTGCGGTTAAAATAAATCCATCGGCCGATTCACTGAAATGCAACGAAACCCCAATTTTTCGAACGGCGGCATCGTCTCGTTCCAACAAACGGTTGAATGCTGCATCGTAATTTCGGAAAATCTCGGTTCCAGTGGGCAATTCTCTGAAATTGTTCGGAATAACCAATCCGTTGATGATGATGTTGACGCGATCACCATCGGCTTTTCCTTCGTCGTTGACAAAATACAAACCGTCGCCGTTGCTCAACACATCGCTGTTTTCAATGCGGTAACCATTCACTTCGGTTCCGATCAGTTTGCCAATGTATTCGCCGACAGATTTTGGTGTTTCCCACGAACCGATTCTAGCTTTTCGGAAGTTGACAAAATAATCGGTGTAGCCGCGGTTGAAACTTTTGTCCATTTTGGAATCGAAATTGTAAAAAGTTCGACCCGAAGAGGCTTTTTCAAATTGCTCATTTCCTTCCAAAAAGGCATCCAAACGCTGACGCAAATGCGAAACATTGTTTTTTACGTAGACCAAATCTTTCAGTCGACCTTCAATTTTGAAGGAAGTGATTCCGGCTTCAATCATGGCCGGCAAATGGTCGCTTAAATCCAAATCTTTGATGGACAGCAAATGCGATTCGGTCAACAAAGTTTTGCCATCTCCGTCGATGAGGTTGTAGGGCAAACGACAATTTTGAGCACAAGAACCGCGATTGGCACTGCGTTCTCCGTTGGCCACACTCATGTAACAGTTGCCACTGAAGGAAACGCACAAAGCCCCGGAAACGAAAAATTCCAATTCCATATCGGTTGCTTCGTGAATGGCTCGAATTTGGTCGAGATTCAATTCCCGCGCCAAAACCGCCCTTTTCATGCCTGCATCGGCTAAAAACTTCACGTGTTCGGGCGTTCGGTTGTTCGCTTGCGTACTGGCGTGAATCACAATCGGCGGCAAGTCCATTTCGAGTATGGCCATGTCTTGAACAATCAGTGCATCCACACCAATTCGGTACAATTCATGAATCAATTTTTGACAAGGCTCGAGTTCGTTTTCGTATAAAATGGTGTTTACCACCACAAAAACTTTTGCTTTGAATAAGTGCGCATACTCGACCAATTCGGCGATATCACCCACAGAATTGGTCGCGTTACTGCGGGCGCCAAACAAATGGGCTCCAATGTAAACGGCATCGGCTCCTGCATTGATGGCGGCCATTCCTTGAAACAAGTTTTTCGCCGGCGCGAGTATCTCCACTTTTTTCTTCATGGTGCAAAAATACGGCTTGTTGGGGAATGAAAAATCAAATTTTCGGTCTTTTTCCCGTCAAAATACCCGTCACGTTCCAATGACTCGTGTTGTTTCCTTCTTTTACGCCTTGGTCGATAATGACTTCCAAGGTGTGCATGCCAGGTTGTAAGTTGGTCAATGGAATTTGGTAGGGCGGCGTTATCGTGGCGGGACACCAATTCGATCGACTCAAATCACTCGAGGACAAACCATTTTCAAAATTTCCAGATGCTGGATTATAAAATCGATACGTCGCACAATCCGTTCGCCAAGGCACGATGGCAAAAATTTCTTTTCCATCGATGAAAATTCGGTTCATTTTGGGATTGAATTCGTCGCCACCTTCCCAACCGCCGTGACCGGTAGATGTGTACAACAAGTTTAAATTGGTCGTATTTTCCGGAATCGTGAAGGTGACGTTCAAGGTATCGTTGCCAAACAAACTCCCGTAATTTTGTCCCGACATTTCGAGTGTATTCACGGTAGAAAACAGGGGTGAAATGAATTTCTCGGTCGCCAAACTGTCCGGTGCTTCAAACGAAGGATAAAAGTCCAATTCCAAACTGACGATGTGTCCGCCTTTGTCGTAATTGCCAATGAAAACTCCGACCCAAAACTCATCGACGTTGTTAGGAACCAACGCGCTAATGTCTTGTTTGTAAACGGCATTTTCAGCCCAATCGTAGTGGTTGATTTTTCGTTTGTCATTGAAATTTCCCACTCCAAACGAGGTATAAAAACGCATCCATTCCACGGGTGGCGCATAGTTTTTTTCTTGCACTATTCCTTGGTATTCGTTGCCTTGGTTATCAGTGAAAATGGGCAATTTTTCCAAACCAAATTGGTAAGCCGTCAGCACGGAAACAAGCGACGAATCCTGCGCCGGCACCATAAAAACAGAACCCGTTCGGTCGTAAGCGTCGCCGTTGGATCGACACGTCAATTTCGCGAAAACAAATTCGCTGTTTTTTGCTTCGGCCGGCAGCTTGATTTTTTTTAGGATCACCGCTCCTTTTGAGAAGTGATAAACCGAATCCAGCGCTAAATTTCTTTCTTGAGCAGGCAAAATGCTAGGGTCGAAATTTATTTTTTCTTCTGAAAATACCGTGAAACGTTTGTAGCGCGAATTGATTTTTAGTTCTTCAAATTCGGCATCGTTCACCAAAATTTCGCTGCCTGTTAGGCGATTCGCTGCGTTGAAATGCGGTTTTTTTTCAATGGAACTGGCCCGCATGCGCAAACTTCCGTTGACACTGATTTCCAGTACCAAGGCATTTTCAGACGGTAAATAATTGCTGTAAGGTGAACCCTTGGCTTTCGCTTCTTCCGTAAACCAAACATCAATGGTATTCGAGAAATACGAAAAAGTAGCAAAACGACAGGCAAAGCCCAACAAGGGTTTGGAACGTTCGTCCATTCTACCTTCTGGGAGTTTTGCAAACGGCGTAACTTTTCGATAAGTTTGGTCTTCGTATTGTAAGGTCGTGCTGTTTTCCTTTTTGTTGAAATCGATAAATTGTTGGTTGCGGCTATCGGGTTTCGATAAATACACCACGCCTTGATCGTAGATAAAACTAAATTGATCCGCAGTTTTTTGTTCGTTCTCGTAGAGATCGTATTTCACTTCGTAAGCAACCGCTTTTTTTTGCGCTTGGCCGAAAAAGGGAAGAAGGATGAGAAGGAGGTGAAAATTATATTTCATTTGGATTGTGTTTCTTTTAATGCCGATCAAGGTTCAAATTTAAACTTTTTGCGAGGGAATGATTGAAGAATTGGATGTTGTGGTATTAATGGTGTGCAAATAGGCACATACGGCTACCAAGTATGAATGTTCGCCGCTTGGACTTATTTGTTGTTAGCTACATATTCTTAAGTTTTTATTTAGTTTTCTCTTTTACAAGTTCACCATTATGGTATTTTTTGATCGTTTTTGAGCCAACTTTATATTCAATTACTTTAAGTCTATTTCTATTTCGAGACCACTTTTTATCTATCCATTCCTTTGGTGTTCTTTTATAAAACTCAATTAATTCACCATGCTCATTATACTTACAATGCTCATTTGTATCTAACTTGTCGTCTATGAATGTATAATATGTTAAGTTTCCTTTTTTATCATAATACAAGTCATACCAATAAAAAGTTAGGTCTTCATCTTGAATAAATCTATTGTAATGAATTGAAGATATATTTCCGAATTTATCATACAGAATTAGTTGTGTTCCTTGATATATTACCGATTTAATTTTGGGGTATCGTTTTAGCGTAGATATTAACCGTCCTTTATCATTAAAGTCATACTTTTTACTTTGCAAGTAACCGCCTTCGTATCTACCCAGATAATAGTATTCTCTTTTCCGTTTAATAATGAAGCCCTTTTTGACTTCATAGTCAATTTTCCATTTCCCATGCCATACTTTGAACATTTTGTTCGAGTCAATCTCAGGACCATAATTAAATTTTTGAAAGTCATAATAAGTTGTTGAGGCACCTGAGTAATAATCTACAGTGTCAATGACATAAACATAATAGCCGTCAAGATCAAGCTGCCCACCTTTATAAAAAATGTCCTTATAATTAATCGAGGTATCAGTTTCACTTAAATAATGCTGTCCATAAGCTCCTACGCTCAAAAAAACGCCAAAAAATATAGAAAAAATCTTATTCATATTTTTGTAGTTAACAACCGGATATTCACCACTCAACCGCAGATTTATCCGTTTAATTCTACGGTTATTTATTTAATAAAAATTATTTAACTGCTTCGAAATCAAATAAAAAGATGTTTTCAATCCGTTACTATCGGTTCAATAGTTTCTTGCTTGCAAGAAAATTATTTCCCATAAATATATCAAAAAATTAAATTGGCTTAGTAAAATCTATCACGCCATTTTTGAGTCTGTCCAAAAAGAATAAGAACGATTAGTGGATGGAAAAATATTTCATTTTTTTTGTTTCTTTTAATTCAGGTTCAAATATTCATCGTAATATTGCAATGTAATTATGGGAATCACAAAAACAGATTTATTTACCAGCGAACAAAACACCTTTGCGCAAATTGGAAAAGTGTTTTCACATCCTGCGCGCATTGCGATTTTGCAACATTTGTTGAAAGCCAACGCGTGTATCAATTCGGATTTGGTGCAGGAATTGGGCTTGGCGCAAGCGACAATCAGTCAGCATTTGAAAGAATTGAAGCAAATCGGCATCATTCAAGGTACGGTGGAAGGTGCAAGTATGAATTATTGCATCAATGCTGAAAAATGGCTGGAATTTAAATCGACGTTTGAATGCTTTTTCGATCAACATGCGTGTTGTTCGGGTGAATCTTGTTGTTAAAAAAAATTGCTTTCAACTATCGTAATATTACAATAAACCTTTTAAAAGTAGAATATGAAACTGAGTGATTTTAAAACCAAATTGGTTGGAATGGAGCAAATCTCTTTTCGTTTGCCAAACGGAACATTGGTTCCAGCACATTTCCACGTAACGGAAGTAGGTAGCGTGACCAAGCATTTCATCGATTGTGGAGGGACGATTCGAGAGGAAAAACGGGTGAATTTTCAGTTGTGGGAAGCGAATGACTACGACCATCGTTTGCATCCTGAAAAATTGGTATCCATTATTCAACTTTCGGAAGACAAATTGGGACTAACGGATGAAGAAATCGAAGTGGAATACCAAGGCGACACCATCGGGAAATACGGATTGGAAGTAGAAGGAAATCAATTTGTTTTAACCTCATTGACAACCGATTGTTTGGCGAAAGACAATTGCGGTATTCCGACTGAAAAATTGAAAGTTTCCCTTTCTACTTTGGGAAATGACAGCGCTGCTTGTTGCACGCCAGGTGGTGGATGTTGTTAAATTGAAATAGCATGTTTCCTAAGATTCAACAAGTCCTAGCGAAAATGGATTCTTCGTCCATTTCGGAAAAGCGAAAATCGGAATTGCAACTGCTGATAGATTACGTGCAGGAAAAGCGAAAAGCAGATGCGGCGATTCTTTTAAATTTCATCTGTACGCACAATTCACGCCGAAGTCAGTTTTCGCAAGTGTGGGCGCAAGTAGCAGCCGATTATTACGGAATTGAAGTGACCTGTTTCAGTGGAGGAGTGGAGGTTACAGCCTTCAACGAACGCGCGGTAGCTTCTTTGGAAAGATTCGGTTTTGACCTGCAAAGAGAAGGCAATGAAAATCCGAAATACACCGTCAAATGGAACGATTCTAAACATTCGCTTGTGCTGTTTTCCAAATTGTATGACGATGCAAGTCATCCGACCTCTGGTTTTGCGGCCATCATGACCTGTTCGCATGCCGACGAAAACTGTCCCTATGTAGCGGGTTGCGAAAAACGCATTCCGATTCGGTACGAAGATCCGAAAAACTATGATGACACACCTTTAGAAGCGACATTCTACGACTATCGTTCCTTTGAAATCGGGACGGAAATGATGTATGTTTTCTCCAAAATTCATTCTTAAAATAATTTTATGACAGCCAACAATTGTGCTCCAGCAGCCGAGCGTAAAAAACTTAGTTTTCTCGATCGATATCTCACCCTCTGGATTTTTCTCGCCATGGCGGTCGGTATTTCCATTGGGTATTTCATACCGTCAGCGGACGATTTCATCAACTTCTTTTCCGATGGCACGACCAATATTCCGCTTGCCATTGGTTTGATTTTGATGATGTATCCGCCTTTGACCAAGGTGCAATTTTCGAAAATTCCAAAAGTGCTGACAAAGCCAAAATTGTTGCTCTTTTCCTTTTTTGTGACGTGGATTGTTGGTCCCTTTTTGATGTTTTCCTTGGCCGTACTTTTTCTGAAAGACTATCCAGAATACATGACAGGATTGATTATCATTGGTTTAGCGCCGTGCATTGCCATGGTGATTGTTTGGAATGAGTTAGCGGATGGCAATCGGGAATTGGTGGCCGGTTTGGTGGGCATCAACAGTTTGTTGCAAGTGTTTTTCTTCAGTTTGTATGCGTATTTCTACCTCGAAATTGTGTTGCCTTGGTTTGGAATCGATGCCTTGAAAATAGACATCACCATTTTTGAAATTGCCAAAACGGTAGGCATTTATTTGGGAATTCCCTTTGCGGCGGCGGTGATCAGTCGTTTTGTTTTGATCCGAACCCAAGGAATAGAATGGTTCCAAACGAAGTTCATTCCCTTCATATCACCCATCACTTTGATTTCTTTGCTGTTTACGATTGTTGTGATGTTCAGTTTAAAAGGCGAAATGATCGTTTCCATCCCGACGGACGTATTGCGGATTGCCCTTCCTTTGGTTATTTTCTTCGCCGTTATGTTTTTCTTGATGTTTCTCTTGGGCAAATGGGCAGGAGCAGATTATTCGGACAATGCCGCGCTCTCATTTACAGCATCAGGCAACAATTTTGAACTCGCCATCGCCGTGGCCATCGGTGTTTTTGGCATCAACTCTGGACAGGCTTTTGCAGGCGTGATTGGTCCTTTGGTGGAAGTTCCGGCCTTAATTATCATGGTGAATGTGGCTTTTTGGTTGAAGAAAAAATTCTATAAAGTCCAATAGTCTATCTAACTAGATACTTCGACTTCGTTTCTTTAGTAAGAATAGCATTTTTAGGTCATCGTAGATTATTCCTACCAGCAAAATAACTCCAGCAAAAACTAAAACGTAAAGTTGAATGGTTGTATAAAATATTCCACACAAAGTGCCGCCTAAAAAGAAAAAGCTAATGATGGTCAGACGTAATTTAATGGAAGCGTAAAGTTTTTTTCGTTGTTTTTTTTGTTTGTAAAAAAACAATTGAGACAATTCAATACCTAAGTCTGTAAAAAGTCCCGTCAAGTGGGTGGTGCGAACGATGGCATTTGAAATTTTTGTCACCAGAGAATTTTGTAGCCCCATGGCAAAAAGCAACGAAAAAGCGAGCAGATTTGGATTGTGTGTTATGAGATATTCTCCGAAAAAGGCGGCTACAAACAAGATTAGACTTTCTATGATGATAGGAATTATATAAACCAATCTATCATTTGATTTTGAAACGGATTCAACGATTAAACTAGAGACAAAAGAGCCCAGTAAGAATGAAAAAAAGTAGAGAATGTAGATAATTCCTTGCCAAAAGTTGAATTTGAAAATTTCATCTACAAAAAAGGCAAAGTGCCCCGTTACATTGGTTGTCAAACGCATGATGGCTAAAAATCCGGCTACATTCACAATGCCCGCTACAAACGATAGCAAGGATGCAACTCTCAAATTATGGTGCACTGTTCTAGTTTTGCCTTTGTGTCGAAACATAATTTACTGCTTAGTTTGATGCGGTTATTGAAAAGGAAGGCCAAAAAACAACAATACAAGAGGAGTTTTAACGGTTTGATTCTTTGCGTTTGAATTCGTTTGTCTTCTAAAACAATTGCTAAATAAAAAAAAGATCCATTTTGAATCAATGATTATGGTTCAAAGGATGCCTTGGAGTCTAAGATACTATTTTAACCTAACTATATCTAAGAATAAGTAGTTGGGTATTGTAAAAATGGCATCATTTTTTAAAAGCAATTAGCTTTTCATAAAATCCCACCGTTTGCGCGCCCACAGGCGACAATTGATACTGCTTTTCAAAAAGTATTTTGGCATTTTTACTCAGTTTTTTTCGCAATTCGGGAGATTCTAAGCAAAATAAAAGAGCTTGGGCGAAGTCTTCGGGCGTATCGGCAATCAGGATGTTTTCATTGTGGGTAAATAAAATTCCGTCCGCACCTTTTGATGTGGAAACAATCACTTTTCCCAAAGCCAAGGCTTCAATGATTTTCACCCGAATGCCACCACCGGACAGCAATGGTACAATCAAAATGGATTTATCGGCTTGGTAGGTAAGTGAATCAGGAACTTCTCCATCTACAACTACATTTTCTAGTCGAAGAGTTTTCAGTTTCTCAGACATATTTTTTCCTGCCAAATGAAGACTAAAATCTTTTGTGAGAAACTGAAGTTTTGGCAACACCTGCTCTAAAAACCAGTCTATTCCTTGAATATTGGGCAACCAATCCATAGAGCCCAAATGGTAAATTTTCGTTGAATTTTCTTTAGGAAAATAATGCGTCAACTTTTCAGCATCAAAACCAATGGGAATGACCGTTTTGGGTAGATTTGGATGGAGAATTTGAAAAGCTGCTTCATCATCTTTTGAGAGACAAATCAATCCATCAATCTTTTTCAAAGCATTTGTTTCGAGCGTTTTTAGTCGTTTGGTCATCAACCGAAGATACAGATTCGATGGCGTGACCCCCTTTCGTTGCGCCAAATACGATTCCCATATTTTGTGTTCCACATTTTGAGCACGTAATACGATTTTACCTGAGAAATTTTTTCGAATTGCCTCTAAATAAACAGCCAAATAGGAGTGTTCCAATTGAATGATATCAAAGGAATGTTGGTGAATGAGTTCGAGCAAGGCGTTTTCAAAGGATTTGGAATAGAACCGATTCGCCAAATAGGAAGTCGATTGAAAAATAGTCAGAAATGCTTTGAAAGGGTTGATATTGTTGTTGATCTCAACAAAGGAAAAATCGGTTTGATCGATAAATGAAGTTGGAATTTTGGCAGCATCGTCTTTGTTTTTCAGCTGCTTCATGGCTAAAACGGTCAAGTTCACCTGCTCAGTTTTCAAGAGGCTCAACGCAGAATTGTAAAGTGAGTAGGCGCCTCCATCGTTTGGTGGATAGGGCAATTTGAAGCAAACTTGCAATACATTCATCGGTCGATTTTCAGTTTTTCCCAAAATACAGAACGTTCTCTGCCACTAATGTAACGAACGATTGCAAGCCCAAAGTAAAAATGAAATTTTAGCGTCTGTAAAAGTATTTTCTGAGTAGCAGGAATGGACAAAAATAGCACCGTGCAAAAGGCAACTGCAAAGGGCACAAGATATTCTCCTAGTGCCAATAAAAGCGTTAGTGAAACCATTAGAAGCAACAAAGAGAAAGGGAAAAGGAGTTTCATGTATTTGAAAATAAGGAACTGAATGCGCAATCGGAACGGTATTTTTCGAATCACATCGAAATGTAAAAAGAGAAACAACAGCAATCCACGAGTCAATCTCATCATGCGTTCTTTGTCGTAGTACTGAAGGAAATTAAAATCATAAATAATGGCGTTTTTTTCTTGTATCAGCCGGGTATCTTGTCCCAAAACGGAAGCAGTAACGTATAAATCGTCAAACAACAAATCTTCTGGAATTTCCCTGAAATTTGTTTTTCTCTGCGCGTACAAGGCGCCAAAAATGCTTAAACAGGATGAATGTTGGCTGGTTTGCCACCCCATTTTATTCATTAATGAACGGGCAAATGAGGGTTGGGAAGCGTTTTTTGAATCGACTAATGTGGCCGTAACAGTGCCAATTTGTGGATCACTGAAATTGTTCATCAAAATGTGGACAGAACCAGGTTTCATTTCTTGACGGAAATCAGAAAAAACGAAAAAATCATTTTTTGCGAATTTCACTGCATAATTGATTCCTGCTATTTTTGAAACTCTTTTTTCGAAACGATGAAGTTGTACAAAGGGATGATTTTCAAACGTTTTGAGTAGTTCGTCAGTGGAATCGGTCGAACCACCCGATACAATAATAATTTCAGAGCCTTCAATCCAATCTTGTTCGTCGAGCAAAGAGTTTATTTTGCGAAAAAAATGTTTTTCTTCATTGTAACAAGTAAGGATAAAACTTACTGGGGCACTGAATTCTTTTTTGGGAGTAGGTTCTTTATTACTGACTTTTTTAATCCACAAACTGCTTACAATCTGAGCAAATAAAATCAGGTAGGGAGTTAACGACAATACAAATGTGAAATAGAGGACGGTTGTCATATCACTTGATTTTTCTTTGTAAATAGGTCGAGAAATCCGTTGATTTTGTTCCATCTCAAGGCCAGTGAGGATCGAATTTTTCGTTTGCGCAATGCTTGCGGATTTCCAAGGATTAATGCTTGAAATTCCTGGAAGCTGTGAGTGTTTTTGCAATTGAAGCGATGCATCAAAAAAGACGAGTCATTTGTATTGAGTATGGATCGGGTAGTCAGGACCAAGGTATAGTGGTCAGCGAGTGAACGCAGCAATTTTTGACTATAAATGCCAAATGGAATCGAAAATAGTGTAACCGGATGATTTAATTTCTGTTCTATAATCTGTTTGGAATGCACAATTTCTTCTTTCAAATTTACAGTTGAAAATGATGTGAGTCGTTTGTGCGACAAACCATGTGAACCGATTTCAAAGTCTTTCTCATGCATTTCTTGAAGTTGCGACCAATTCAAAAACCCATTTTGTCCTATTTTGCTCACAATGGGAAAAAAAGTAGCAGGAATGTTTCGTTTCATAAGTTCGGGCAAAACCAATTCAAAATCTGAAGCAAAACCGTCGTCAAAGGTTAATGCAATGGATAATGTATTGGAAGCACCTCGATTTTTTTGCCAAGTCGTCAAATTAACAACAGGGATCTGAGATTTTTCAATCCAATTGATTTGTTCTCTAAATTGGGAAAATTTTAAGGTGAAAGAATCACTTATTGCTTCTTCCTTATCCGAGAGGATAGCATGATAGTTAAGAATCAATAGTTTATTCATGGTTAGGTGTTCGTCTGGCAATTTTAACGATAAAAATAAGAAATCGGTTGGTTTTTAGTTAAAAGTCAATGTCGCCAGACAAATCTTCATTTGCTCAATGAATACGAAGCTATAAAAACTTTTTATCGATAAACTTGGAATTCAACAAACGCGCAACCGACATGTAGTTGGGTTTGAAATGAATTTGGTCGCCAATGCTGTATTTCTTTTTGCCTTCTTTGGTTTTGTTCAATCCCAGATTGATGACCAGCATATCAGAAGTAATCCCGACGTAGGTTAAATCCGGATCCACGAACTCTAGATCTTTTTGATCTACGTCCAACAGTCCGAAATCGAGGATGGCTTTGAAGGTGGTTCCGTTCTCACTGTCGGCATCAAATTCTGCTGAATGGCCTATGTTCGAATCGCTCATAATGCCATCTGGCAAGAGATCTTTTTCTTCGAGTTCAATAATGTTGGCGCAAAACTCAAAGGTGTCGATGGACAATTCTTTGAACGGTTCGTTGGCATACGGACTGAGTCCAAAAAAAGCTGCTTCGCCCACGCGAAAATGATTGATATCTTTTGGAATGGTTTTGTTTTCAATCAAGGGCAAGGTAATCGATGTTCCGCCGGAAACGTATTTCAAATCGTGCTTGAATTTGGTCGAAATCAGTTCCTTGTACAAGGATAAATGCAACAATTTGTCGTACGTAGGCGCTATTCCATACATGCAACCCAAATTAGAGCCAATGCCAATTACTTCAATGTTGGGGAAATCGAATACCTTTTCGTAAAAGCTCATCAACTCCGTTCGGATAACCCCTTCGCGCAATTCGCCCAGTTCCACCATGATGATGATTTGATGAATTTTATTCGCTCGTTTTGCCGCTTTATTCAAGGCCTCAATCGTTGAGAAAGAACTGTTTAGCGAAACGTCGGCATATTTTACAATGTCGTCGACATAGATTTTAGCTGGAGGCTTGATGTAAATCGTACGCAACTTCGGATTAACGGCCTTTAAGTTTTTCAAACTGGTCAAACGCGAATCGCCAACGGAATCGATGTTTTGTATTACGTCATCGGTCAGTACTTGTTTCAGGAACTCTTTGTCGCCGGAAAAAACTTTGGTTACCAAACTCCATTTTATGTTGTGCAAGCAAAAGTAAGCGCTCAAATATTTGATGTTGTTTTGGATTTTTTTGGTGTGAATAATTAACTCAGCCATGATTTATTTCTTTAAACGCATCTCTAAATAAGGATTCGTAAAACCAAGTTTTTCGTACAGAAATCTCGCTGGATTGGTAGCTTCCACGTGCAACGCCATGTCGCCTTTGGAAATTTCAATGGCTTTTTGCATCAAGGTTTTGCCCAAACCTTTGCCTCTGTGTTCTTTGTGGATGGCAATGTAGACCAAAATATTTTCTGGAATGTAGCCGCCCATGCCGGTTTGGTTGACCACCGTTGCACCGATAATTTCCTCGTTTTCCACGAGAAGAATTACGAATCCACCAAGCGATACAAATTCTTTTACCGCGTATTCAATGGCTTTTACTATGTCTTTTTTTTGATCACCGAATTCGTCTAGATGCTCATGGAGAAAATTTACAATTTCCGATTTTTCGTTAATCGATGGTTTGTTGATGGCATCTATAATTTTAATTTTCATCTTTATTTATGGGTTTCCTCTCAAGTTAGTCAATTTTAAGAGAAATCCAATATTTTCGGCCATTTACAAGGTGTGGAAATCTAAATATTCTTAATTTTTCTGGGAAAAGTCGTTATTTTTTTGATTTCTTTCCCACGCGATAGTTCAGCAGTATCGCCATTCCAGCGAGCAGCAAAATTCCGATGCATATCAAACGAAATCCAGGATCGATGGACGAACCTAAAGTCGAAAGGGCAATGAGGGAGCAAAGAATTAAAACCGTGCTGGCAAAATTTAAAGATTTGCTGACCTTGTATTCCTTTTGCGAAAAGCGCCGCACACCTGAAAAAAGTAAGAGGAACAAATGCACAATGGCAATCACCATCACGGTGACAATCGTTCCCAAATCCTCTAAACCGTCCAATTGATCTGCATAAGCAGCATGACCGATGAGAAGAGCTAAGGCAATTAAATAGAAACGTTTCATGCACAATCTTTTTATTAAGAGAATGAATTCAATCCTCTTTTCTTGCAGAAAGATACCCAGAAATTCGTAAAAAGGAATCAATTACAGCGAAGCGGCATATTCCGTTAAGTCCACAATTTTGGAGGAATATCCGTATTCGTTGTCATACCAAGAAACGACTTTGATGAAGTTTTCGGTTAGCGCAATTCCTGCGCTCGCGTCAAAAACGGAAGTACAAGTTTCACCAACGAAATCCTGCGAAACTACCGCCTCATCTGTGTAACCAAGGATTCCTTTCAGTTCATTTTCTGAAGCAGCTTTCATCACTTTGCAAATTTCTTCGTAGGTGGCGCTTTTTTTGATGTTCACGGTCAAATCTACCACAGAAACGTCCATCGTAGGGACGCGGAACGCCATACCGGTTAGTTTTCCATTCAAGGCAGGAATTACTTTGCCAACGGCTTTTGCCGCTCCCGTAGAAGAAGGAATGATGTTGTGCAAAGCGGCTCGACCGCCTCTCCAATCTTTAACAGACGGACCGTCAACGGTATTTTGGGTGGCGGTTGTCGAGTGAATGGTCGTCATCAAACCATCGGTGATTTCAAAATTGTCGTGCAAAACTTTGGCAATGGGCGCCAAGCAATTCGTGGTGCAAGAAGCATTGGAAATAATGGTGTCAGTTGCTTTCAATTCTTTGTGGTTCACACCCATTACAAACATCGGTGCGTCAGCGGATGGCGCAGAAATAATTACTTTTTTCGCTCCTCCTTTTAGGTGAAGATCGGCTTTTTCGAGTGTGGTAAAAATACCCGTACATTCCACGACATAATCAGCACCTACTTCATTCCATTTTAAGTTTTCAGGATTTCTTTCTGCGGTAACACGAATTTCTTTTCCGTTGACAAATAGTTTATGATCGATGACTTCCACTGTTCCGTCAAATCTTCCGTGAACGGAGTCGTATTTCAACATGTACGCCAAATAATCCACATCAATCAAATCATTGATGGCAACAACTTGTACATTGTCACGTTGCGCAGCGATTCTCATCACCAATCGACCAATTCGCCCAAACCCATTAATTCCTATTTTTATCATAATCGTCTAATTATTCCTCGTTGTTAGCTAGTGCAAATACATTGAAATCAGTTATTTCCGACTTACTTTCAATACTTAATGTCAAAAATACACTAAGTTGCAAATAAAACAAATTTTGCGGGCTTAAAAATTGTGAAAATAGATAGCTTTTATTCACCGATCTTTTTAAAGTAGGGTAAATCCAAACCAACAAAGAAGCAAAATGCTCAAAGCGGTGATAAAAAGTTGGATGATCCAACCAAAAAGATTCCTAGATTTTAAACCGATGGTAGAGAATGTGATGGCCAGCAGACAAAACAAAATACAGACGACTGTGGCCACTTTTGGGTTTTCCAGGAAACGGGGCAAATAGGCATTGAAGTACTCAATCCGTTCCGTTTGAATGGTTGATTTTTCGAAGACATGTATCCAAAGTGCTAACAGGCTCAAAGGAATCAACAAGCAAGTCAGGGAAAGAGCTGTAAAAATTTTCGTTTTTGATGATTTCATTTTCATGCGTTCGTTTTTAAAAATTAATGAAAATCGAAATCATCCGAAACGAATGGTTAGAAGTTAAAAGGATGCTAACTCCATTCTGTTCCGTCTTTTCCGTCTTTTACCACGATTCCAGCCTTTGCCAATCCATCTCGGATTTGATCGGAAGTTGTCCAGTCTTTGTTGGTACGCGCATTTTGACGCAAATCGAGTACAAGATCCATCACGGGCGCAAGTCGGTCGTCGGAAGTGGAATACTCTGTTTTTAAACCCAAAACATCCAAAACAAAACGATTCATTTCCGTTGTAAGATTTTCCAAATCGACTGCCGAAATGGTCGCATTGCCATCTTTCACACTGTTGATGAATTTCACCGCATCAAACAAATTCGCCACCAAAATGGGTGTATTGAAATCGTCGTTCATGGCATTGTAGAACGAATCGATCATGGCGTTTACATCCGAAGAAGACGCGGCACCGGCCGTTAAATTGCTCAAGGATTTCAAGGCTTCCAACAAACGATTCAACCCTTTTTCAGACGCCAATAATGATTCATTGGAAATATCCATCGTACTTCGGTAGTGGGCTTGCATCATGGAAAAACGAACTACATTGGCTGAAAATGGTTTTTCAAACAATTTGGAGCTTCCTTCCACGATTTCCATGGGCAAAAAGTAGTTGCCAAACGATTTACTCATTTTTTGTCCGTTGACTTCCAGCATATTGGCGTGCATCCAATAATTTGCGGGAGAACAACCCAAGGAAGCACAACTTTGGGCAATTTCATCTTCGTGGTGCGGGAATTTTAAATCCATTCCACCACCGTGGATATCAAAAGTTTTTCCCAAATATTTGGTGCTCATCGCTGTACATTCAATGTGCCAACCCGGATTTCCATTTCCCCACGGCGAACGCCAGATTTGCATGTCTTCTGGATTGGCTTTTTTCCAAAGCGCGAAATCGGCGAAGAAGCGTTTTTCGTCTTGAGCATTCAATTCCCGCGTTTCTTCTGCTAATTCGTCGATTTTACGTCCACTCAGGATGCCGTAATCAAAGGTTTCACTGTATTTTTTCGTGTCGAAATAAACGGAACCGTTGACAACATAGGCCAAACCGTTTTCCAGTATTTTTTCGATGATGATAATTTGTTCTTCAATATGACCCGTTGCGGTCGGTTCAATGCTCGGCGGCAACAAGTTGTAGGTGCGTTGTAGATTTTGGAAAATGGTGTTGTATTTGTAGACAATTTCCAAGGATTGCATCTGCTCTTTTTTGGCGGCTACACCAATGCTGTCTACTTCATCGCCCGCGCTATTGGTAATGTGTCCAGCATCGGTGATATTTCGAACGTATTTTACTTGAAAATCAATCGCTAGTAAATAGCGGTAAATTAAATCGAAATTGATGAAGGTACGCATGTTGCCCATGTGCGGATCGCTGTACAACGTCGGTCCACAAACATACATACCCACTTTGCCTGCTTGAATTGGCGTGAATTTCTCTTTTTTTCCGGTTAAACTATTGTAAATTGATAGATTTTGACGACTCATTTTCTTGTATAATTTCCTGCGCGAACAAATATAAGGAATTAATGAACCTCGAAAAATTTCGTGAAACAGAAAGAAATGAATATTTTTGGTTGTAACCATCCATGAATCACATGAGCCTAATAAAACTAGTTATTGCCGTTTTAGTAAGTCTAGCCACAATCAGTTGCAGCATCACGAAGCGTCATTTCAGGGCGGGTTACGATGTCACGTGGCACCACAGGGATCGATCGGCCGATGAGACGGATAAAAAAGATGCGTTGATTACAACCAATTCCGATGCACTTCCCGAAAATTTGACCGATAAACCAATCGTTGACTCAGCTCAAATCGTTTTAACGTCTGAGCAAAACACGGATCCAACTGAAAATGTATTGGCGAATAATTCAACGACTTCACCCGAATTGTTTGAAAAACCGAAACCGGAAATCCTTTCACCGAAACGGGAAAAAGTCGCGAAACTTCTTGCTGAAGTGGAAGAATCAAACGAAAGGAGAATGCCACTTGCCGTAAGTTTAGCCTTGATTCCGTTGGTTTTATTCCTTGCTTTGTTGGTGAGTATAGGTGGCTACTTTTTTGGGTATATACTAGGAGAGGTTCTTTTTAAAATCCAGCATACTTCAATTTTAGAAATATTTGGAAAAATATCCGCGGTCTTGGTCGCTGCTTTGGCGTTGTTCGGTTATTTTCATCTTTTCGATAAAAAAGAGCTGAAAAAAGGCAAGACGAGAGCCAGTAGAAATGTTGGTTATGTATTTTTCGCACTCTTGCTCGCGATTTTCATAGCAGAAGTTGGCATGCGCTATCTGAATTGAAGATCCTTTTCTATTCTGCCGACTTCTTGAAAAATAAATAATAGATATTGACCAGAACAATACCAACATTGGTAACAATAACAGGGTAGCGCTCAATTAAAATTCCCCAAGCGATGAAAATTGCGCAGCCGAGAAGGTTGACCCAGCGCAAGGTTTTAATGTCTTTCATCATGAAAGAAATAAGCACGAGGGCAGAGGCGAGGTAACCAATAAAATCAATCATGGAAGTACGTGTTGTGGCTGAATTGTTGGGTTAGTCAATTTGTTCCAAAGAATCTTTGTACTTGATTTGCAAACCGTGGAGGAAATTCCGAATGATTTGGTCTTTGCACTCGCGGTAATGCTTGTGGTCGGGTTTGCGGAAAAAGGCGCTCAATTCGTGTTTACTGAAACGCAAATCGGCCAAATCCAAGATTTCTAGCATGGCGTCGTCTTGTAAATTCAAGGCGATTTTTAATTTGCGCAAAATTAGGTTGTTGTTGATTTTTTTCTCGGGTTCTGGCTGTGGACCCTCTTTCTTTCCTCTTTTGTGGTTGATGAAACCGTTTAGAAAAGCGGCCAAATATTTATCCCCCAAGTTTTTGTAGGCTTCGTCGTCGTCTTTTTTCATCCAATCGCTGATTTCAGCGCGCGTCGCTTCGTATCCGCCAGAAGCAAATAGCGCCATCACTTTGTCATCGTTCAATTCGAAGGTGAAGCGTAAGCGGCGTAAAACATCATTGTTGGTCATAGAAAAGAGTTTTGTGGAACAAAGATACTTTTTTGTGTTGACTAGGGTTGCGCGACAAACAAGACAAATTCGTTGTATTCACCTTGTTTGGTTTGGCGGAAAGCGACGATTTCTTTTAAGTCGGTACGTTTTTTCAAATACTCCAACGTTACACCCGATTCCAAAACCGCCATTTTGTTGTCCCAAATTACAAGGGAATTAGCCGGAATGTTCTTCGCGGGCAATTCGTGGATTTCTTGGTGAATGTCGGTGTTGAAATAATCTTGTTGGAAGACAAAAGCAATCGCTGGATGTGTATAATACAATTTCATTTCCATATAGTTAGGATAATTTACTTCTAAAAAAGCTTTAACATCCTTTTCGATCATTTCATTTTCAATCGTGTGAAACAAATTTTTATTGAAAACGACTCCTTCCTTGCGATTGGTAAACGGGTAAACGACCACCAGAGTACAAATTCCGATGAGCAAGCCCATTTTAACTTTTTCGTTTTTAACCCAGTTCAATAGCCAATTCGTGCCGACCAAAGCAAGCAAAGCGATGGTTGGATGCACGGCTAATAAAACACGGGGCAATCCCATGGAATTGAAAATTCCTTTCCACCAAAAAATGCTGTGTGCTACAAAAACCGACAAGAAAGATCCGAGTACTAAAAAGAAAAGTAACCCAGCTGTTTTGGATGTGTAATTTTTCAAAAACTGAAAACCAACGACCAATGCACCTATCCCGAGTAAAAGATAGATGGGTTTTTCGATCACATAATTCAGGCGATGCACGAAATCAAAAGGAGTGCCACTTCCATAGCGTTCTTTCAAACTAGCATACGGAATTTCGTGGATAAGCCATAGCAAGTCTTTGTAGAAAAATGCTCCAACGATGGAATACAACACTTGACCAGCAAACAGAAAAGGCAGAATTTTGAATTGCCGCAACCAGATTGAATAGACACCAAAAACAATAAGAATGACCAAACCTTCTGAACGAATCAAAGGTAAAAATGAAATCAGAATCAAAGCGGCAACCCATCGTTCTCGGGTAAACAAATAAATACCAAGAATGAGAAACAAAGCAAATAAGTATTCTGTCAACCCGGAGAAAATCAAAGCAAAAAAGAGCGGTGCAAAGAACAGAAACAAAAAGACCAACCAAGGATGAGGTTGTTTCAATTCAACGGCCGTTTTGTAAGAGAAATAACCAATCAATGAAGCGCAAAGCGAATTGAAGACAATTATTCCTTTGAATCCAAGCCAAGCAAAAGGAGCGCTAAGCAAAACAAAAACCGGTTTGGCCCAGTGGTGGAAAAAGAAAGTGGGGTAATCGACAGCGTATTTGGCGTACAAAAAGTGTTTGATACTGTCGCCCGAGTCGCCCGTACCATTGGTTTGTGCATTGATGAACAACAAAATCACAAAAACGATACCTGTCCAAAGGATTTCAGGTGTAAGTTGGTTTATTTTGCTGTTTTTCATTGTTGTTATTTTAATGAAGAATCAAAGTTCCCTTGCCCGTTTTGGCCAATTCATTGATTTCGGAAGGAGCACCATAAACATCAATATTTCCATCACCTAATAATTTGTATTCTAATTTATTAGTTACGTTTAATTCACACAATCCTTTAGCACTGTTTTCGATATAAGCATAACTTGATGTAAGCCCTTTTGCATCGATTGACATGATGGCCGTATTCCAAATTTTCAACAGATTGGTTGTCCCGCGCAAAGTGATCTTTCCACCGCAAGGGAAATTGTTCCAGTAAGCGAAATCAGTGCAATTTACCTCTAAATCGGCAAAATTTGCTTTGCTTTTTGCGGTGTAGGTAAAACTTGTGGTGTGAATGGCATTCACGGTTTTCAATTGACAGGTTTCATTAGCACTCACTTTGGTCAATTGTTTGGCGTGAATGTACAACGTAACTTTGTTTGATTTTGGGTGCGTGAATTTTTGCTTTTGAAGATTGTCGATGGTGAGAACTTCTGATTCTACTGTACAGGTAACTTTCTGAATGGTTTTTTCATGTCCGTGAATTTCAACAAAGAAAACGCTGTCTTCTACCAAATAAACGTCAAAATTGCTGTTGATTTCAATTTCGTGGAAGTCAGCTAATGGAGTTGTAATAATTCCTTCAGGATTGTTTTTCTGGCAAGCTGTCAAAAAAATTGACAACGCAAAAAAGGCTATGAGATTTCGTATTACCATTTGACGCCCAATCCGATTTCTGGAAAATCCAAGATGTGTAAATGTGATTTCATGGCCACCCGAATCAACAAATGATCGGTAAAGCGGTATTGAACGATGCCGCGGTTGTACATCGTTTTGCCCAAACCTTTGTTTACCAAACCAACGTACACACCTTCTTGTAAAATCACACTGAAGTGATTGTACACAAATTCTTGCGAAATATGTATACCGGTTTGGAAATTATCGGATGTATGAAAGGTTTTGTTTTTCGATTCGACCAAGGTTTTCATTGAATTGTCGTAAAAAATATCCGCGCCAATGCCGCCATTGAAACCACGAAACCATTCAAAATTGATGCCTCCTGAAAGCGATGAGGTAAAGAAAAACTGACCAGACAAGGCTCTCGTTTGTTTGCCGCCAAAACTCTGGACGATTTCAAAATTCGTTTTTCGTTGGTGTTTTTCCAATGGACTGGTTTCTTTTTCGTTTTCAGGATGGAGACGATAGGTCACACCCGCAAAAGCTGTCAAGAGATTGATGCCTAAATTGGGGTCGTGGCTGTTCGCATTGGAAAAATGATCCAGCGAAAGTCCCATTTGTGTGTCTATTTTTTTGGTCAGTTTGACATTGCAGCCAAACCGCAAATTGAAGTGAGCATTCACGTGTGAACCAATGGCGACGTTTTCGTAATTCTCTGTCAAATCAAAGTGTTTGGTGAGATAACCCAATCCCATTCCGGTTTGGTTGTAAACCTGAAAACGCTTTTTGTTGATGAAATTGACGCGAAAGAAATAGTTTAAGCTAAAGGCTCTACCCATCACATTATCATTGCCTAAGGTTGTGTAAAAAGCGGACAAACCGTATTCTGGAAATTGGTACAATTTTTCCCACTGATTTTTCCCAGTGGTTTCTTTGCTGATGTGAAAAGAACAGGATTGAATTGGATGCGTGGAAATGTAATTGGTAACGGAATATTCTGGCAAGGAAAAACCACGTTGGTAATTCAAGGAAAGTTTCACGTTCTCCCATTTCGCAGATTGACCAAAAGACGTCATAAAGCAGATCATTCCCAGGGAGAGAAGTAAGCCGTTTAGTTGGTTTTTCGAAGCGTAGAAATGCAATGCGTTTTACTTTTGGTTTTGTTTCAAAAATACATGCATTTTTTGAAATTTAGACATTCACTTTCGTTTCTACGAAATAAGCATTCGTCAAAGTCGTAATTTCAATCTCAACACCCCGTGGATCGCGGATAATTAAGAAATCGGTTGATTGTAAAATGAAATTTTTCGCTCCTACGCGCACATCCATATGTCCGACAACACAATAGAAAAACAAGAAAGAATCGTTGCTTTTTACTTCCACAGCATCTGGCTTCACCATTTCGTGTGCCTTCATTTTTCCACTTGCTTTTGACGAGCAAATCAAATTGAAATCGATGCATTGTCCTACTGAAGTGGTTTCCCAATCACCAGAAAATTCATCTTGCTCCTGTGCTTCCAATTTTTTCGTGTGGTGATCTTTGTGCGCAATTTCAATTCCGCCGCGCAAAACCATCAATTTACGGTTGTAGCCTGGCAAAGAGCTGAATTCTGACGTTTTCGCCAATACTTCTGCTGTACTTACCCGAAAATCAAAATTGCGATCGGCAAATGTGGCGCCATCCGGCGTAATGAATAATTCGGTTGTTGTACCGCCACTCCAAGAAGTCGTTGTTTGGCTATTGCCGTGCAAAAGGAATATTTTCATGGTGCAAAGCTAGTGAAATGGTTTTGAATTTGTGTAGCGGCCTTTTTTGATGATTCTTGTTCGATTTTTAAGGTTTTCGAGTGGTACTGGTGTGTTTTAAAACACCATTTTTTCGATATTGATAGATGCAATACTGAAAGGGATGGTCACCGCAAGATGCTGTATAATCAAAACGGATTTTTAAAACGCCGTTGGAATAATATTCTTTGTACTCGATGAGTTTGCCATTTTTTGCCGAAAGAACAAATCTAGTTTGACCATTTTTAAAGTTGGATTTGTAATCACCATTCAAGAGCACGATTCCGCTTTGGCTTGTCTTCGTGGACGATACAACGGGGTGTTTCTTGGCGCCAATTTTACCCATATTGAAATAGTCAAATTTACCCTTGTAATAGGTATATTTTAGATAAGCAGCCTTTGTTGAATCTGTTGTTTCCGCTAAATAAGGGTCGAGATAAACCATCCACCATCCGGTTTTATGGTTGTTGGCATCCACACGATTGAGCGTATCGCTCTGTGCAAGGCTGTCAGTATAAATCACTATAAAAATGAAAAAATAAAGGATTTTGAATTTCATGGTAGGCATATTATCAATCACTTTTTCTTATCGATTCTTGAACTCTAATATACCCTATTTTTCAATTCCATGCAAAAAGACAAATGCCTCTTACTAGCAATAAGAGGCATTTGTTTCAACTAAACATTAGAAAAAAGGAGGAATTTGTATGCTTAAAGTTTTACAGTCAAATTTTCGATAGGCGCGGTTTCGATGTAGTTTTGAACTTCAAAGACTTCATCGTAGCCTTTTAAATTGTCCCGATTGGAAAGGAACAAATAGGTATTGTTTTCCGTTTTGATGAAGGAGAAATCATCGTAACCAGAATTGATACCCAAGCCTAGATTCATTGGTTGACCAAAGTTGTTTCCTTGTGGCAACGAGCAGAAAAGATCCGTTCCACCAAAACCAGGATGGCTGTCAGAAGAGAAATACAATTTTCCTTCCACAAGCGTTGGATACATTTCGTTGCCCGCGCTGTTGACTTGATTGCCCAAGTTGACAGGTTCTGTCCACGTTCCGTCACTTATTAATGTGGCACTGTACAAATCATATCCGCCGTAACCGCCTGGTTTGTCGGATGAGAAATACAGCTTGTTGTTAGAAAAGAAAGGAGAAACGTAATTGCTCGTAGGGGAACAGAACGGTAGAGAAAGAAAAGAAACGATGGCTCCATTTTCAACTTTGGCACAGGAAATTGAAAGTGATGAGTTGTGGTTTCGATTGAAACCATCGTTTTTTTGCGGAGAGGCAAAAAATAGGGTGTTGTCTTCGGTCAACACAAATGAATTTCTCACTTGAATGGATTCGACGGAAGCAAATGTTTTTAAGTCTACTGTATAGTTCAATTCCGGCATATTGGCGAAATTGGTTTGATTTTCTACTGAAATTGGATTTCGACGGTCCAATTGAATTTTGCTCATTACTTTGTTTTGGTACGCTGCAAAACAAGTATTGAATGGCGTTTGCTGAAAACTCAATTTTTCAGTCGTTCCATTGGTCAAATTGCTATTGTTTGCTTTTGTCCAACTAATTTTTTTGGAAATGTTTTGGTATTGTGGAGTCGTTTTGTCTTTGCAGGTTGCCAACAAATCGGTTGACAAATCGAGCATGTTGGTGCTCAACAAGATATCCGCCAAAGCTAATTTGTGTACATCCGCTAATTCTCTTCTGTTTTTCACTTTGTAGTACAAAATTTTTGATTGGAAGAAATTGTTGGTTTTGTAATAGCTGTAAGCCAATTTCAAGGTTTGTTTCAAATTTAGTTTTTCCACTTTCGAACCGTATTGTGCAATGACAGTCGCGTAGGAATCTTTTTTGTTGTAATTGCTTTCTGCTGAAAATGCCATGAATGTATAGAACTGAAAAAAAATAAGCAGAGTGATAATACTTTTCATGACGTTTAGAATTATTGTACACTACAAAGTCACGCATTTTATTTGATTGTGTCCACTACAAGAATTGGTAGTATTTAAAAAAGGAATCCTTTATTTCATGAAAAGAGCAAATGTGTTGAGAAAAAACAGGAATCAATTCGCTTTTGGAAAAGGATGAATTTAATCGCGTAAAATGCCCAATTCCACCGCATCACGAATCAAGAGGGCAATGGAATCGACGTGGAATTTTTTGAGCAATTTTTTTTTGTGGAAATTGACGGTATTGTGGGAAATGTGCAAGTTTTCAGCGATGTCAGGACTGGAAAATCCTTTCCCCAGTAGTTGAATAATTTCCAATTCTCTTTCTGAAAGCACCAAAGACTCTTGATTTTTTGTGCGCACCACAATTGAATTTGTTTCAGGGTCAAACTGCAGAATACTGGCGATTAACGTTTCGATTGGTTCTTTTTTGCTGACCAATTCATCTACTCCGATGCGTTGCAAATAAAGTTGGATGGAGTTTCCTTCGGCATTCGAAAAGGCAATAATTTTTTTAGTAGGATAGGTTTTGCGCAACAAATCCAGAAAATTGAGACTGATGCCATCTTCGAGCACAATGTCCACCACCAACACATCGACTTGGAGCGTTTTCAGTTGCTCTAAAAAGTCGTCTGCCGTTGCACTGGAAAACACAAATTCCAGTGCGTCATTTTTCTGTATCGCCGCTTGAACGCCATATAAAATGGCAGGATTATCGTCTATGATGGCTACTCTGATCATGCTAATTTAAAAATCCACATTCCTTTGCTTCCACGATTAAATGGTAGATGTTGCTGGTATTGAAAAGTTGGAATAGCTTTTTTTTGTGAAATAAAATGGTGTTTTCAGAGATGCCCAGTTGTTCGCCAATGGCCTTGCTAGATTCCCCTTTTGCCATTAATTTTAGGACTTGTATTTCTCTTTCTGTCAATTTCAAAGAAATAGCTTGCGGAGATAAGTGCGCATATTCGTCAGGAAAGATTTTCTTTTTTTCTAAAACAACTTGGCGAATCGCGTCTGGAAGAACCAACAACGGTTCATTTTTCGAAACCAAGGCATGCACAGATTCGAAACGGAAAAGTTCATTGATCAATTGAATGTTGCGAATGTTGGAATAGACAATCACAGGCGTAGCAGGATATTTTTCAGCCAACCATTCAAACAATTCCAATCCGACCACATCGGGCATGATTACATCCGCCAAAACCACGTCCACCGCTTGATTTTCTATTTCTGCTTGGAATTGTAGTTTGGAGTTGACAGCAAATTGACAGGAAAAACCTTTGTCTTCCATGAACAGGCGCAACCCTTCCGACAAAGTAGGATTGTCGTCAATAATGCCGACTATAATTTTTGTCTCCAATGATTGAATTGACGTAGTTTGCTGAATGTTTTCATAAATAGCATGAACACATGCGTATTTTCAGGCTAAATGTAGAAAACTTTGGGAGATTTTCAAAACTTGCAGGCAGGAATGCTATCTTTAAATTTTACTAGCAGAAAACTTTAAAAAATGCGCCTGCAATTTGTCTTTTTCTTCTTTTTTTGTCTCCCAGCTTTTGGTCAAAATCCAGCGGTAGTCAAACGCATTTCACTAGTTGAAAACGCACTTTATTCGGGCGATTTGGATCAAGCGAAGACAATAGTTCAATCCATGGCAAGGTCAAAAATTCCTACTGATAAGCAATACGCCTATCTCTATGCCGCCAAAATCGCTTTTTTTCAAGGAGATTTAAAAGGAATGAATTCATTTCTGCCGCGCATAACGGATCGTTCGCCAGAAATCGTGTATTATAAAAATTTGCTCTACGGCCATTACTTGATTCTCAACAATCAAACTGCATTGGGGTACCAAAGTCTCGAAAGAGCGATGGAAGAAGTTGACGTGTTAAACAACCCAAGAATCTATTTTTCAAATCAGTTTATTTCCTTGCAATTGATTTCATTCCAAGAAAATCGACTTTCCAGCCAAGCCGGTGAAATTTTGGATGAATTGAGAAGTCGCGAAAAGGACATGGGGCTGTTTGAAAAAAGCCAGTTGTACACCTTGGAATCCAATTTCTGTTCTGTAAAAGATACCGCTCAACAAGTCCAATTGGGTGAAAAAATACGGGCGTTTGGACAACAAAATGACTTTGCAGCCTCGCGCTTATTGGGTCATCTGATTTTATCGAAATTCTCGAAAACGGATGCAGCGAAATTGGCGCAGTTGGATCTGGCTTTTGTGGAAACCAAAAAATCGAAGATTATCCAGCTGAATTCAGACGTGTATTTTTCCTACATGGATTTTTACGAAGCCAAAAACGAATTGGACTCTGCTATTTTTTGGGCACAAAAAGCGATGTTTCCAGCATTTTTGGATCTAAATGTGGGTCGAGATCCGTATGCGCGTATCTCAGAAATGTACGAGAAAAAGGGAAATATCGAACGGGCTTTGTTTTACAAAAAAATGGGAGCGGAGAAATTTCAAGAAGTCAGTCAGCGGCATGCCATCAACATTCGGGAGTATTTAATCGGTGGATTGGAACAAAACATTCAAGAAAAAAATGACTTGTTGGACCGAAACAAAATATTGATCCTGGGAATTTCAGTTTTCGCGGGAATCTTATTGGTGTTGCTTTATTTCATGTTGCGATTGGACAGACGCTTGCGAAAAGCCTTGGTGAAAGTACAACAAGCCAACAGCGAAATGGAAATGTTTTCACGAATAGTATCACACGATTTAAAAGCGCCAATTTTCACCATTTCCAAATTGGTCGGTTATGTGTTGGAAGACGAGAAAAACTTGAATTTCCAATCCCAAAGTTATTTGAATGCCGCCTTGGATACGTGCGAAAACTCCAATTTGTTGATCAACAACATCATGACCTTTCTGCGGTTCCAAGAGAAATCAGTTGCCTTTTCGACCGTTTCCGTTAAAAAAATAATGGGGGCGGTTACTACCAATTTGCAGGAACAAATTAAAATGAATAACGCTGAAATTGAGTTGTCGAATTTTCCTGCGACCTTGCTGGTAAACGATGTTTTGTTCATTCAATTGTTTCAAAATCTTCTTCAAAACAGTATAAAGTACCGCCAAATCGACGTGGATCCGGTGATTCAAATCGATTATTGGCCTTTGCCAGAGGGGTATGCAATTTCGTTTCGGGACAATGGAAAAGGAATTCCGCCAGGTAAGTCGGAAACGATGCTAAAGGCATTTGAACAAGATTTATCGGCTTCCATTAACGAAGGCATTGGATTGGGATTGGCCATTTGTTCTGCGATTGTAAAATTGCACCAAGGAACCATTGCTTTGCGCAACAACAACGTCGCTGGAATTGAAGTGTACATGACCTTCAAGTCTGTCAATTAACCCAAATTCAATCCTCTTTTTGGACGATTACGTTAAACTTTACATTCAATCCTGCCTTGAAATGTTGATTGGTGAAATACGTCGTGTCGGCTGATAACTCGGCGGAATAAAGTAGCCCGGAATTCGGTAAAGGTTTTAGTTCCAAAAGTTGGAGGGTGCTGTCTTGCGCTTTTACCAACTGGATGCGCTCGTCATACGCTTTTGCATACTTTGACACGATGGATTGCTGGTGCACAAATTGATAGCCAAAATACAAGGTAGAAAGGCCAAGTGGAATCACCGTTGAATAAAACGCAAAAGCACGACTGAAGGATAGATTCTTACCAATTTGATAATAAAGCGCTAAAACGTACGCGATGGTGCAAATTGTGACGAAAAACAACGCTCGGTAGGCGCCGACATCTTGCGTTTTGTAGGTGATGGAAAGTTGGAACAAATAAACGGTGATGAAATAAGTCAAGGTGAGATAAACCAGGTTCCGTTTCCAGTTGGAATCCGCCGTATTTCCTTTGTGACGATTGGCGATGGCAACCATCGGCAGACAAAGCACCAGGATGAACGGCAAGACGTAGACGATACGTTTTAGAAAAAGAATGCCAACCATTTTCACGTTCAACACCAGGCTGTAGCCAAAACTGATTTCGTCAAAAAATTGTTCTCGAACTCGGTTTCCTTTTGCGAAATAGAGAATCAAAAGAGCGGCCAAACAAAATACAAACCCAAGCGCGGAACGTTGGAGGAGCAGTGGTTTATTCAATTCAAAAGTGGATTTCTTGCGGAGTAAATAGACGGGCAATAACACCAATATCAACAGCGCAATCAAGGCCAACGGTCCGCTGCTTCCGCCAACATAGACAAATGCGAATAGGCCCAAAAAAGTAATCGTCGAACTATTCTTTTGTGAAATGACCGTTACCAAACCCATCAAAAACAAAACATTGCTCCACAAATAAGTGGTAGAAGCGCAAAGCCAAAACCAAGTTTCATCGACTTTAATCGAAGCAATAAAGGCAATGCTCACCAAGAAAACACCGTTGTTGAGTAGCTGCCAACGGTTAAAGCGCACGGAATGATCAGAGTAAAGACTTTCTGGTGAAATTTTCAGCAACAGCAGCACGTTTTTGGCTAAAAAATAAAGCGTGAAAACGAATACCATTAAATTGAAAAGGCCAAAAAGAAACAAGGCGAAAGGTGTCTTCTGGTAAAACCACAAAACCAAGTGATTGAGCCCAACCGATGTCCAACGCGAACTCCAACTGGCGTATTCTTCAAGGGTTCCAGCCATCACTCCGTAATCGTTTACGTTGTGAAGGAAATGGAAATCATCTGCCGCTAATCTATTGTTGAAACAGAGAACGAAATACAAGAGTAAAAAACAAACATTGCTCCCAAAAATGAGTAGAGGAACAAGAATTGTTTTTTGTATGAACATGAATCGATTGCCCTAAACAAGCGATTACGCCAAAATAAGTTTACTGCTTTCTAGTAATTGCTCTCGATGCGCGGGGTGTGCAATGTTGATCAATAATTTCACACGTTCACCGATTGTTTTTCCATACAAATTCGCAACACCGTATTCCGTTACCACATAATGCACATGCGCACGTGTAGTCACGACGCCCGCACCTTGTTTCAGGAAAGGAACAATTTTGGATTCGCCTTTGCTGGTCGTGGAGGTCAACGCGATAATTGGTTTTCCACCTTCTGAAAGCGATGCGCCGCGGATAAAATCCATTTGCCCACCAACGCCTGAAAATATTTTGTTGCCAATGGAATCGGCACAAACTTGACCAGTCAAATCAATTTCAATCGCGCTATTGATGGCCACCACTTTTGGATTTTGCTTGATCACGGCCGTGTTGTTGACGTATTCAAAATCGAGCAATTGCACCATTGGATTGTCATCTATGAAATCAAATAATTTTTTGCTTCCCACCACAAAGGACGAAACCACCATACCGACGTATTTCTTCTTGCGCGAGCCGTTGATAACGCCTTTTTCCACCAAGGACAAAACACCGTCCGAAAACATTTCAGAGTGAATGCCTAAATTCTTGTGATTGCCAAGATAAGAAAGGACCGCATTTGGAATAGCACCGATGCCCATTTGCAAAGTCGATCCATCTTCAATTAGCTCGCAAATATGCTTGCCAATGGCTTTAATTTCGTCCGTTAATTCTGGATAACTTACTTCGGGTAACGGTTGAGAATGTTCTACTTGGTGCGTAATTTTACTGATGTGAATCAGACCATCGCCATGTGTTCGCGGCATTTGATCATTGATTTGTGCAATCACGATTTTCGCACATTGTGTTGCCGCTAGTGAAATGTCTACAGAAGTTCCCAACGAACAATAACCGTGCTTGTCGGGAGGTGAAACCGTAATCAATGCCACATCAATGGGAATAATTCCTTTTCGAAACAAACCAGGAACCTCACTCAAGAAAATGGGAATGTAACTACCGCTTCCGTTTTGAATCACGTCACGGATGTTCGATCCAACAAAAAAGGACTTTACTTTAAACGAAGCCTTGTAGGCCGGATTGGCATAAGGCGCGGGACCTTCCGTATGAATTTGGTAGATACTTACGTCGCGCAATTCTTCGTGTCGTTCCGTCATGGCGGCTACCAAAGAAGTAGGCACCGCTGCTGCAGAGTGAATAAAAACGTTGTCGCCACTTTTTATATTTTTTACGGCTTCTGCTGCTGTCGTCATGGGTTTTATTTTTTAACGAGGTTACTAGGTTTATATTTTGGCAATACAACAATTGAAAAATTCCTACAATCGTTTATTTCCCTTCGAATTTAACAATTTTCTGAAAATACGGGGAGAAAGGTTTTGAGAATTTTAGGCTGCTTTGAAATCTACCTTTGAACGCGTGATTTCTTCAATTGAAACAGGATTTTTGGGCGATCTCATTCATAGTGCCACTAGCCGCAGAACCAAATAGCGCAATAGAATCTACACCATGCGTTTTGCAAAGTGCAATTATATTCTCTAAGCTATCTTTTACCTGCTTGATCATAGTGTATCAAAGATAAGGGTTTTTTTTGGTGATTGAGTTTTGATTTAATTCCTTACTTTTTTCAATTGTCGCCTCACTTTCGATTTTGTTGCATGGACTAACATACTATTTAGTAAAATGAAGAAACCAAGAATACCTAGAAAAATAGTAACGACCTGTTCTAATGGAAAATATTGCTCGGAATCGAAAAAATAAAACGTTATCATCAGTGCATACGTAACAAGGGAGTTTATGGCAATTGGTCTATATTGACGATTGGAACGCACGAATTTCACGGTACCATTTTCTTCAGCTTTAAATGTAAGTTTTGGTGTTACTATTCCTTGATGGTTTGGGGCCCAAACAGTATATATTCCGCTTGCTGATTTTCGTACCTTGAGACCTGCAGTTGATTTGATAATATAGTTTGAGTTCATTTTAACAATTTTCACCCAACATGAATAACATCTCCATGCTTCCCATCTTTTTAATAATTTCCTCACCATGCTGAAGAGTTCGGCAAGGAACAATAATTTTATTTGGAGCGTTTTTAATATCATTCATCACCGCCCAATTTCCCGCCATCATTTTATGAATTTTAAGTGTTCCGATTATTTTTGGTCTTATCCTTAAAGGTTAATTATTTATTTCCACAATTCTAAACTCCGTTCTTCTATTCATCTGATGCAATCGTTCAAAAGTTTCCTTGTCGTTTATTTTAAACGAATTTATATAATCTTCGGTTAGTGTTATTGTTTTACAATCAACATTGGGAACGGAAAACTTTGCAAATGCATCATTGCAATTAAAAAGCACAAGTGGTGTAGATTCTCCCATTCCTTTCCAGCTTAATTGATGATTGGAGACCCCCTTTTTCAAGAGAATTTCTGCAAGTTCAATTGCTCTGCTTTCGGATAATGTCAAATTCGATTTTTCACTTCCACGAGCAACTGTGTGTATTGATATTTCAAGTACTATTTCTGGATGATTTTTCAGAAAAGAGCAGAGGGTATCTAAGAATTCTGGTCTTCTCATGTATGAAACGCGGTTATTTAAGTCACTTTTAACACAGAATGGATAGCTGAAATCCCAATCGGTTTCGAGAATGGCTCCTAATTTAAAAGTAGTGTCGCTCGGTTTGAAATAGTCATTTTGTGCGGTACTAGTTGCACTCGTAAATAGCAAAAGAAAAAATAGAATTTGCTTTTTCATTGACTTAAAAATAGGTTTTTTTTGAATATACCCACATAAAAAAACACCTCCCCGCACTTCTCAACAAAGTCTAAAAGGAGGTGCCCAGAATTACATTATAAAACTTGAATTTTGATATATTTTTCAGTGTTTTCGATGAAAAGTTTTATAATATAAATTCCTTTTTGAGCATTTTCAATTTCGACTTGTAGGGTACCATTGGTTATAGAGGAACGGAAATCCATTTGCCGTCCCATGAAGTCGTATATATAAATTTCCTCACCATTGCTTGTACCAGTAATACTGAACAAACCGTCATTTGGATTCGGATATAAAATAGATTTCTCTGATTGTAAATGGGCCAATGAATTTGTAGTTTGAAAATTTGTGAAGACTGTGTTTGTTGTAATGGGGGCATTGTAGTCAAAGTAAATATGGGCTTTATTTGGAATTGTCGTTCCTTCAGTCAATCCTCCAATTGGCTTTATCTTGTATGTTACAAAACCTTTTGAATTCGCTTGCGAAACACTTGAATCAACTAAGTTGATGTTTGGAAAATGGAATTTAACAATGCCATTGTTTAATCCGAAATACATATCGTGAGAATAATTGATAACCTCAAAAGTAGAATAATCCAAAAGACTAGACAAAGGATCTTCCAAACGAATATTTATTGCTGGTGCGGTACCAGTATTCTGAAAATTGACCGTATAAATTAAATAGTCTTCGTACAAAGGAAGAACTGTTTTTGGATAAACGGTTTTATTGTTCGGGTCATACGAGTTGACTACGTCGTAGCAATAAACTAAAGTGTCATTTGTAGAATTGTTGTCTGCCGTCGTTGATGCAACGATTACCTGAACACAAACTACATCCATTGAATTTGCAGTAGTATCCGTTTCGAAAACCAACCCAAAATCAATCAATGGGTTTATGGCTCCGAAATCTGCAATTGAATAAGAAAAAGTATTACCAGATACAGTTGGCGTTAAACTTCCCGCGGCTGGAGCGAAATAGTTAACAAGACCTGTAACGTTTATCGTCACAATTCCAGATTGCCCATTGGCACAGTTTAGGTTATAGAAAGTCGACATATCACCCGCAACACATTGCAAAGTATGATATTGACCTGGAAAAACATTGCCAATTGCATGGACAGCCATTGCGCCAACATCAAAACCAGTACCACATTTTAGTCCGAAATTCACATTGGAAATTAAAGGGCTTGCGGTCGTAACATTAACTATACTATCAGCTCCCGGATAAACACAATCTACTTCATAAGGCTTGTTGATTGTATCAACAATAATATTAAATTGACCTGTTAGTGTATTGAAATAATATCGCCCATTCCAAAAGGTGGACGTTGAACCAACAAAGCCTCCGCTTGCATCATATTGTTTTATAGGTATGTTTTTCAAAGGAAGATCATTTGGGTCAAACAAACAATCAGAATTGCCATCGACGTATACATACCCTTGTATTCCTTCTGCCCCTAAGCACCCAAATGGATTGTTCACAGGATCATTTGGAGAACATAACGGGTAAGCTTGAAAAGTAGCATTCATTACTGGCAATATGTTCGGCAGGCAAGTAAAAGGATTGTTATTCATTGAAAGATAAATCAAGCTACTTGGCAAAAAAGGCAAACAATTGAGGTTATTATTGGAAATATTTAATTCGAAAATAGTTGCAGGTAAGCTTTGTAAATTTGTTATTTGATTGTTGTTTATATTTAATTTAGTTGTGGAGGTTGGAACGTTTGGCAAACCTGTTAAATTATTGTTTTGCACACTGATAGACTGAATTGAATTCGGCAACACTCCTAATGAATCTAATATGCAATCGTCTGCAGTGAGTTGATTAGTTAAAATTGGTAAATTAGCAATGTAGGTCAGCATTGTGCAAGATGGCACGGAAAGAATTTCTAAATCCGAAGGAAAACTAGTCAAACTAGTAAAATTGTTTTGAAAAGCAAAGAGGTATTTTATGGTGTTTGGCAATGGTGGTAATACACTCAAGTTTAAATCTCCAATTGACAACCATGTTATTGAGCTAGGAAAAATTGGCATTACCATATTAACATTCCCATCCAAAGATATTGATGTCAAAGAGGAAGGAAACGGTGGCACATTTATTACATTGCAATATGAAATTCCATACGATTGTAATAATGGAGGAAGAGTTGTTTCTATGGGTAAACTAGGCGTAGCACTTCTTTCATAGCCAAGCAAACCAGAAGGGAGCGCAGGAATTGAGTTTAATGCAGAATTCCAAGGAATTCCCAATGTCAATAATGATGATGGCAAGTTTGGAATATAAGTCAACCCATTATTCGCAACTGCTAAGTTTATTAAATTCTGCGGTAGGTATGGCAACGAATCTACAAAGTTATTATTAATATCCAAAGTATGTAAATTGTCAAAATACTGAATTCCATTAATGTCTGTAACGGCATATGAATTTGAAATTGTGACCACAAGAGCATTTAAAATTGCCGGACAAGTTGTATCCATTTGGTTCCCTGTCATGCAAGATGGATAATTAAATGTTAAGTAATTTTTAAACCCTACATCGGAAATCGTAACAAATTGAGATTTTGCAATAAATGAAAGAAAAAGACTGAATAATACAATGGAAATTTTTTTCATAGTGATTTAGTTTATAGTTGTAATAAAAAGCTAGTACAATGCTTATAAATGTAAATAAAATTTTTATTAGTTATGAAAATTTTGGTTTACTTATTTACATTAAAATATTGATATTCAATTGTTGAACCTCCAAAAGGGGGTGAGGGTAACTATTTCTCCTCAAAAAAATACCTCCTTCTCACTTCTCTAAAAAGTGCGAAAAGGAGGTGTCCTCAATAAAATAAAAGCTATTTATCGCAATTTTATATTCAATTCTGCCAATTGTTTTTCATCCAATGGAGAAGGCGCATCGATCATTACGTCGCGGCCGGAGTTGTTTTTCGGGAAGGCGATGTAATCACGAATGGATTCTGATCCGCCCATGGTTGCCACCAAACGATCCAAACCAAAAGCCAAACCACCGTGTGGAGGTGCTCCGTATTCGAAAGCGTTCATCAAGAAACCAAATTGGTCTTGTGCTTCTTCTGGTGTGAAGCCCAACAAGTCAAACATTCTGGATTGCAATTTTCGGTCGTGGATACGGATGGAACCACCGCCCAATTCAACACCGTTCATGGCCAAATCGTAGGCATTGGCGCGAACTTTTCCGGGATCGGTATCGATCAAATCCATGTCTTCTGGTTTTGGAGACGTGAACGGGTGGTGCATCGCGTGGTAACGGTTGGATTCTTCGTCCCATTCCAACAACGGGAAATCGTATACCCAAAGTGGTTTGAATTCGTTCGGGTTGCGCAATCCTAGCTCGTTACCCATGTGCAAACGCAATTCGTTCATCATTTTACGGGTCTTGTCCAAATCGCCGCTTAAAACCAAAATTAAGTCGTCGGGTTGTGCGTTGGTCGCTTTTGCCCATTCCGCCAAATCTTCTTGTGAATAGAATTTATCCACTGACGATTTGTAGGTTCCGTCTGCGTTACATTTCACATACACCAAACCTTTGGCGCCAATTTGCGGTCGGCGAACCCAATCGGTTAACGCATCCAATTGTTTGCGCGTGTATTCTGCCGCTCCTGGTGCCGCAACCGCAATCACGGCTTCGCTTTGGTCAAAAATCGCGAAATCTTTGCCTTGGGTCAATTTCGTCAGGTCATGAAAACGCATGTCGAAACGAATATCCGGTTTATCGGAACCATACAATTCCATTGCTTCGCTGTACGCCATGCGCGGGAACGGTTCTGTAAACTCGATATCGCGCACCGTTTTAAAAAGGTGTTTGATCAATCCTTCAAACGTATTTAAAATATCTTCTTGTTCCACAAACGCCATTTCGCAGTCGATTTGTGTAAATTCTGGCTGACGATCGGCACGCAAATCCTCGTCACGGAAACATTTTACGATTTGGTAGTAACGGTCGAAACCGGAAACCATCAACAATTGTTTGAACGTTTGAGGCGATTGTGGCAAGGCGTAAAATTGCCCTTCGTTCATCCGACTTGGCACCACGAAATCGCGGGCTCCTTCCGGCGTCGATTTGATCAAGTAAGGCGTTTCCACATCCCAAAAACCTTCGCCGTCGAGGTAAACACGCGTTTGAAGCGCGACTTTGTTGCGCAATTGCAATTTGTTTTGAACTGGTTTTCTACGCAAATCCAAATAACGGTATTGTGCGCGCAATTCTTCACCGCCGTCGGTATCATCTTCGATGGTGAATGGCGGTGTTTTGGCGGCGTTCAAAATTTTCAATTCCGACACCAAGATTTCGATATCGCCCGTCGCTAGATTTTTATTTTTGTTGCTTCGTTCAATCACGGTTCCGGTGGCTTGCACCACAAATTCACGACCCAATTTACTCGCTACTTCCGTCAATTCAGGTTTGTCCTCCAAGTTGAAAGCCAACTGCGTGATGCCATAACGGTCGCGCAAATCTACGAAGGTCATTCCTCCTAAATCTCGAGATTTTTGAACCCAACCAGAAAGGGTCACTTCGGTATTGATATCTGAACTGCGTAATTCGCCGCACGTGTGTGATCTGAACATGTTAATCTAATTTTCGTTGCAAAAGTAAGAAATTTCGGCGCGATTCAGGAATAGATTGGAAGTCGATTATGAATTTATGAATCTCGGTGTTTTTGCAATGTTTCAAAGTGAAGTTTTAAAATGAAAGAGAGGAATAATAATCGTGTTATTTTATTTTAAATTTGATGAAAATTCTATTTCCGTAAATCAAAAAAGATAGGGCTAATTGAAAGAAATGAGACAAGGGAATTTATTCGAAAAGAGCATAATAAAATCAAGATTCGCATTTTTATTGATGTTTTGTGTTTTCTATAGTTCATTTAATTCGAATGTATTGGCTCAGAAAAGCGAAATGTCACGCTATAAAATTGGAATTCGAGGACATTTTGGTGCGATTTTACCCCATTATGAATTAATCTATCAAAATGTAAATTCTCCAATTAAATCTATTGATATATCCTATTCCTGTAAAATGACCAAAGACTCCATCTGGGATAAAATCTATAAATATCCTGAATTGGAGCTTGTTTTACTGTACACAAGCCTTGGAAACAAGCAAGTTTTTGGAAATGAGATTTCAATTGTTCCAAACTTTCGATTGACATTATATCGTAAAAATAAGTTTGAACTATTCTCAAAAATAGGCATTGGTTTGTCATATGTTACAAAAAAATTTGACCCTTACAACGATGTGAAAAATTTGGCTATAGGTTCAAGATTTAATGCACATTTTAATTACCATTTAGGAATTAGCTATTCGCTAACGAATAAAGTGTTGTTGAACAGCGGACTCTATTTCGGTCACTTTTCAAATGGAAATACATTCAGTCCAAATTTGGGAATAAACTATTTTACTACGAATCTAGGTCTGGCTTATTCATTTGGTAAATTGCAAAGCTTCGAAATGAAAAATGAACGAATAAAAATCCCACATAAAAGTAGCTTCGCAGTTTATTTTAATGTTGGATTTCGAAACAAACCAAACGGTCAAAAAGATATTTTTCCTACTAATCTTTCTTTCCAGTATACGAAGGTAATAACCAACAAGTACCAACTCGGTGCTGGTGTAGATTTGTTTCACGATAAATCGATAGAATTTGATTTGCAAAAGAAGCACGAAGCTTTTAAGCCGAGTGACAATTATTACCTTGGTGTATTTATCAGCCAGTCGATGCGATACAGAAATTTTCATTGGGGCTTGCAGGAAGGAATTAACTTTATGCAAAGTCGAACAATGGAATTCGTGTATTGGAAAGTTTTCTTGAATTATACCTTCTGCGAAAATTATAATATCAGAGTATCCTTAAAAACACATTTTTTAACTGCGGATTATCCAGAAATCGGTTTTGGATATAAATTTTAGTGCATGAAAATAATTTATTTTTTATCGTTTCTTTTGATTGCATTGAGTTGCAAGAAGGAAAATGTTTCACAGAGTAAAACGGTTGAAGTTTTGCCCTTTCACAATATTGATATAAGAAATGCATTTGAAGTCGTTCTTGTAGAAGACACGAATGCCTGCAAGATTGAAATTCAAGGAAACAAAAATATTGATAAAATTAAAACCGAGGTACTCGATGGAGTTCTTGTGATTTCAGATTTGCGAAAGATGAAATTTCTAAGTCCAAAAAATAAAATTAAACTGAAAATATGTGCACCAAGTTTTCACAAAGTAACTGTCAACGGCGGCGTGAATTTATCCAATGAAGGGTTGATGAAATCTATGGAAATAGGTATTGTATTTAACAAGAAAGGCAATTGGGTTGATTTTAATTTAGAGAATGACGTTTTTTATTTTTGGAATGAGTCCAACGCTGGTGGAGAAATTAAACTGAAAGGGAAAACACAAGTTTTGAAGTTGTGGTATGGCGGATTGGTAAATGTAAACGTGGATGATTTGATTACACAGACGGCCATTATCGAAACCAACACGACATTAAATTGCACACTATTTGTTGAAGAAAAAATTCAGTATAAAATTGAGGGTACTGGGAATATTTATTTAAGAGGAAACCCACCAATAATTACCAATATCAATACAGGAAATTCTGGAGGAGGAAAATTATTCGAAGAGTAATTTATTGAACTTATCCTTTCATAGTCCTATAAACTCTGGATTTTTTGCTTGAAACGGAATTAGTCAAAAAACAAGTGTTATATTCGAAGTTCATAGCAAGCTGGTGAAATTATTCCTTTTGCTTATGATTATTTATGTTACAAGTCATGTGATTAATTTAGGTTTTTCACGATAAATATACAGACAATTTTATGTCAAAAATAGATCAATTTAAGGAAGAATTAACTGCAGGATATACTTTCAAAGGCGATAGTATTATTTTGGGTGGTGCGAAATACGATGATGCTGGTGTGCCCGGTGTTCACATCAAAGTTCCCTTGAAAACATTGAACCGTCATGGTTTGATTGCCGGTGCAACGGGTACAGGGAAAACGAAAACCTTACAAGTTATTGCCGAACAACTTTCTGAAAAAGGAATTCCAACCGTTTTGATGGACATCAAAGGAGATTTGAGCGGTTTGGCAGCGGCTGGAACAACGAATGATTTTATTGCCAATCGTCATGCCGCCATTGATTTGCCCTACGAACCGAAAGCCATGCCGGTGGAATTGATGACCTTGACAAAAGGCAAAGGAACCCGATTGAAAGCAACCGTAACGGAATTTGGCCCCGTACTTTTGTCCAAAATATTGGGTTTGAACGATACTCAATCCTCCGTGATTTCGTTGGTTTTCATGTATTGCGATAACAACAAATTGCCGCTGATAGACCTGAAAGATTTGCGAAAAACCTTGCAATATTTGATGGAAGAGGGAAAGGAAGACATGGAAAAAGAATACGGTACCATTTCCTCGTCAACAGTGGGTATCATCATGCGAAAAGTGATTGAATTGGAGCAACAGGGCGCTGAGCAGTTCTTTGGCGAACGTTCGTTTGATCCACAAGATTTGATTCGTTTCGACAAAAATGGAAACGGCGTTATCTCCATTATTCGCTTGATGGATATTCAAGGCAAACCGAAATTGTTCTCCACGTTTATGTTGAGTTTGATGGCGGAGATTTACGCTACTTTTCCAGAAGAGGGCGATGCCGACAAACCAAAACTGTGCATTTTCATCGATGAAGCCCACTTGGTATTTGAAGAAGCTTCGGATGCTTTGATGGACCAATTGGAAGTCATTATCAAATTGATTCGTTCGAAAGGCGTGGGAATTTTCTTCTGTACGCAAAACCCGATTGATGTTCCGGAAGCGATTCTATCGCAGTTGGGATTGAAAGTGCAACATGCTCTGCGAGCGTTTACCGAAAAAGACCGAACGGCGATTAAAAAAGCAGCAGAAAATTATCCGATCACGGAATTTTACAAAACCAATGAAGTCATCACCCAAATGGGAATTGGGGAAGCTTTGGTGAGTGCGCTGAATGAAAAAGGAATCCCAACACCCTTGGCCGTTACCATTTGCCGTGCTCCGTTGACAAGAATGGATGTTTTGGAAGAAAATGAAGTCGATGAATTGGTGAAAAATTCTTTCATTGCAGCGAAATACAACCAGGAAATCGACCGTGAAAGTGCCTACGAAATACTTTCAGGAAAAATCGATAAGGCGGCTTCTGACGAGCAGCAAACCAAGAAAAATTCGGACCAAGACAAGGAATTAGCCGAATTGCAAAAAGCGGAAGCCAAACGCATAGCCGAAAAACAAAAGGAAATCGAACGCTTACGAAAAATCCAAGAACGAGATGAAAAAGCGAAAGCGGCCGAAAACGAACGTATGTGGAAAGACATTACCCGCGGTGCTACCCGAAAAACAAAAGACAATAGTTTATTCGGTGTTTTGGCGCGAGGGATTCTTGGTGTTTTGGGCGTTAAATAAATTAAAAAGCTACGTATACTACAATTTTCAAGCGTATATTGGTGTCAATTCGTCCAAGTGTGGCAAACAAACAATAAATTGAAGAAATTAATCGTATATCTCTGTATGGCTTCCCTTGCTGCTTGCGATGCGCCAAAAACTCAACCTGAACAAAAAATGACAAACAACGGAGAATTACTTTCCCCCAATAATCAAATTGTTGCCTTTTACAATGTCGAAAATTTGTTTGATGTTGAAAATGACCCCAACACCTTAGACGATGATTTTACGCCCTATGGCGATCAACATTGGACGGAAGAACGCTATGAGCAAAAATTGCAAAATCTTTCAACGGTGTTGTTTGCTTTGGGTGAACAATGTCCCATGATGATTGGTTTGGTGGAAATTGAAAATCATAAAGTGGTGGAAGACTTGGCGAAAACAGGCAATCTCGCCAATACACCCTACAAATTGGTGCATTTTGAATCGGAAGACCGACGCGGAATCGATTGTGCTTTGCTCTACGATCCTCGACGCATGAAAGTGCTGGAACAAGAGAAATTGGTCGTTCGTTTACCCGATAACCGTGATTTTGCCACACGCGATATTTTGCATGTGAAAGCTACTTTGGCGGATGGCGAAATCGTTCATGTTTTTGTCAATCATTGGTCATCAAGACGAGAAGGAACGACTGAGTCCGAAGTGAAACGAGTACGCTCAGCCACGGTTTTGAAGGAACGCATTGCGGAAATTCGGCAAGAAGAGAAAGATCCAAAAATCCTGATCATGGGCGATTTCAACGATGAACCGAAAAACAAAAGTATCCAACAAGTACTCAACGCTGCAGGAAAAAATGCATCGCTTTTCAATTTGATGGCGGAAATGGCCTATGATGGCGAAGGATCGATTGTGCACCAACGAGAATGGCTGATGTTTGACCAAATGATGGTATCACAGAACCTTTTGACAGGCACCGAATTGAAAATCAAAGACAACAAAGCATACGTCTACAAAGACGAGTCGATATTATTTACCTACAGCAACGGCGGGCAAAAACCGAATTCTACGTACGGTGGACCCGAATATTATGGCGGATTTTCTGACCATTTACCCGTTTATTTAATTCTTGAAAAATGAGTGGTTTATTAAAAAAGCACGATCCAGACGGACCAAAAGGTTTGGACAAAGAAAAATTGGACAAAGAAAACGAGAAATTATTGCTCGAAATCTATGAATATTCCAAAAAATTGATCGCTGAAAGCAAGCAAAGTATTTTGCTTGTATTGCAAGGAATGGATGCTTCTGGGAAAGACGGTTTGACAAGAGAATTGTTTCAAAAGAGCAGTGCCGCTTGGGTGAATGTCCATTCGTTCAAAAAGCCAACCGACGAGGAATATGCGCACGATTTCCTATGGAGAATTCATTCAAAAGCACCAAAAAATGGAATGATTACGGTTTTCAATCGCTCGCATTACGAAGATATTTTGGTGCCTTCTGTGTACGGTTTCATCGATAAAAAAATCATCGACAAGCGTTACAAGCAAATCAATGATTTTGAAAAACACCTAGAAGCCAACGGCACGCGTGTGGTGAAAATTTACCTCAATTTGAGCAAAGATGTGCAAGAGCGCAAGTTGCTTGAACGCGTCAACACACCCGAAAAGCATTGGAAACACACCGATGGCGATTGGGAAACCCGCGAACATTGGGATGAATTTATGGAAGTGTACGAGCGTATTTTTGAAAAGTGCAACGAGGTACCTTGGCATATCGTTCCGTGCAATAAAAATGCTGTTAAACTGAACGCTGTGGCGAAAATTCTGATTCAAACGTTAAAAGAAATGGACCCGAAATACCCGGCTTTGGTGAGTGAAAAATTTGTGCCGAATTACGAGAAGGCGAAGATTTCTTATTGAGTTTTTTACAAGTTGCAAGTTACAAGTTGAGCGATTTCTGCGAAACGCTCTTCAAGTTGCGAGTTTTATTTACTGATGTTTTATATTGTTTTGAATATGAGTTTTTTTGGTAAAATTTTTGAGAAATCCTTTAAGCCATAACTAGTTTATGTTGAGCTATCGCAAAATCATATTTTAGTAAAGGACATTCGCAAACAAAAAGAATTGATGAGAAAATCATCGCTTTCGTTTTCGAATGAACGGCTGATTATTGCCAATTTTCAAGTTGCGTTTATGCTTCTGCAGGAATTAATTTCGGATTTACTTGATGAAAAGGGAAAAAAAATCCGAAAATCATTGAAAATCGTCGCAATTGTATCAGATCCGCATTATCAGCCAATTTGTGAAGTTGAAAAACGTATTTATCGTGATTTGTTTGAGGTTGCAGGAGCAAATTATGTGGCATTTCATGATTTCTTAAAAAAACCGTCAGAAGCGGAAATTATCCAATTATTTGGTCAATAAAATTTCTATTGAATCAAGCGCGAATTTGCGAAGCAAACAGCCCCGAAGCGCACAGAACTTGCAACTTTGCCTTTGCGAAGCAAACAACTTGCAACTAGTAACTATTTTATTTATTATCCAAAACCTTCGGAATTCTAAAATAATCAGAATCCTTTTTCGGAGCATTTTTCAAAGCTTCGGCTTGGGTAAGCGTGTCTTTGGCAACGTCTTCGCGCAATACGTTTACTTCGTCGGACATGAAAATAAGCGGTTCTACGTTTTCCGTATCCACTTCTTGCAACTTATCCATGAACGAAATAATGTTCTCTAAATCCGCTTTGATGGCTACTTTTTTGTCGCCTTCAAATTCCAATCGTGCCAAGTGGGCAATGTGATCAACTGTTTCGTCTGAGATTTTCATGGATGTGTTTTGTTGGACAAAGATAGACAATCATTTCTTTTTTTGCGCATCCAACAAGCTTTGCTGAATCAAAGAACGGCAAAGTTTTTTGGTAGTGGAGACGTCATCGCCCACAAAAATGGGTTCGTGAACAAAGACTTTCGACAAACCGGGATGTGCTGAACCCAAGAAATTACCAGGATCTGAAAAGAGTTGATGATGATTTAAAAAGGCAACAGGAATAACGGGCACGCCTGTTTTCTGTGCCAGTAAAAAAGCGCCGTCTTTGAAATTGGCCAATTGAGGCGCGGGTAAATCAGGAATGCCTCCTTCAGGAAAAATCACCAAGGAGAATCCTTCTTCCAAGGCTTGTTTGGCTTTAACAAACGCTTGTCCAGCTTTCATTTTATTTTTTCGGTCGACAGGAATATTCAGATTTTTAAAATACGTTGAAATGATGGGGTAACTTAAAATTTCACTTTTCCCCATAAACAAGAATGGTTTTTCTGGGAAAAGTGAAAACATCAAAAAGATATCCAAATAAGAAGTGTGATTGGGTAAAATGATAAAAGGTTTGTCGGTGATACCGATGTTTCTATTTTTTCGAGAAGGATAAAAACAAAAAATTTGCATCAATCGACTCCAGAAAACAAACAAATGAAAGGATTTGCTTCTGCCATTTGGCAAGGCCAAAACAACCAGAAAAAAAGGATATAGAAGGGTGGCCGTAACGCTAAAAATAGCCCCAACGTATAACTTCCAAAGGTTGAAAAAGATGCCTTTTATCCATTTCATTTGTTCAAAAATAACCAAATCTTGTCCCGAAATCAGCGGAGTCTTCAAAAATAGGATGAAAATCGTAATTTTGGGAGAAAAATAAAAAGCATGTCACGCATATTAACAGGAGTACAAAGCACGGGAACACCCCATTTGGGAAATCTATTGGGCGCCATTTTACCAGCTATCGAAATGGCGGAAAATTCGGCGAACGATTCTTTTTTATTCATCGCTGATTTGCATTCCTTGACTCAAATAAAAGACCGAGAAGTTTTGCGTGAAAACACCTATTCGACGGCGGCCGTTTGGTTGGCTTGTGGATTGGATGTGAACCGAACGGTATTTTATAGACAAAGTGACATTCCTGAAGTAACGGAATTGATGTGGTATTTGTTGAGTTTCTTTCCTTTTCAGCGGATGACCTTGGCACATAGCTTCAAAGACAAAGCTGATCGTTTATCAGACGTGAATGGCGCTTTATTCAACTACCCAATTTTGATGGCGGCGGATATTTTGTTGTACGATGCTGAATTTGTTCCTGTTGGTAAAGATCAATTGCAACATTTGGAAATTACCCGCGATGTGGCGACCAAATTCAATTTGCAAATGGGAGAAAACTTTGTAATACCAGAAGCCAGAATTGACGAGAACACCCAAATTGTTCCTGGAACTGATGGTGAAAAAATGAGTAAATCCAGAAATAACTTCATTAATATTTTCCTGGAAGACAAACCTCTACGCAAACAAATTATGGCCATTCAAACGGATAGCAAAGAATTGGAAGATGTTAAAGATCCTGAAACGTGCAATGTGTTTGCTTTGTACCGTTTGTTGGGTTCTCCGGTTCAAGTCGAAACTATGCGTCAAAATTATTTGGCTGGCGGATACGGCTACGGACATGCAAAACAAGCGTTGTATGATTTGATTTTGGAAAAATTCCATTCTGCACGAGCACGCTATGCCTATTTGATGAACAACAAACACGAAATCGATGACGCGTTGGCCATAGGTTCAGCGAAAGCGAGAATCATTGCACAAGAGGTATTAAAGCGCACCCGTGAAAAGCTAGGTTATTGATAAGACACGGAATTTCTTAACTTCGTATGGAACAAAAATCCAAAATGAAACCGATTTCCTTTACATATTTATGGCTATTGGTCGCGGTGGTATTTTCATCTTGTCAGGACCCTGTTGTGGAAAATACGCTCAACCGAAATGCAAAAGGAGATGTAATTTACGGGAGCATTTTAAAGTTTCAATCCCCCGAAAAAGTTGATATTCTTTTTCCATTGGCGACGACCAATTCGTATGCTAGAAACATCACTTGCCAAATGTATGAGCCCTTGTTGAAAACGGATATGCGCACCATGCGCACAATTCCAAACATTGCAAAGTCGTTTGAAGTTTCTGAAAATGGAGATGTGTACACGCTCAAAATTCGCAAAGACGTATACTTTCATCCAGACCCATGTTTTGGGGAAACACCGCGGAAATTAACAGTGGAGGACGTAAAATATTCTTTGGATTTGGCTTGTTCTGGACTCGAAATCAACAAAGCCAGTTATTTGTTGCTCAACAAAATCAAAGGAGCACGACAATATAATGCGAAAACGAAAACCAAATTAACGCGGTCCGGTGTCAGTGGGATTAAAGTGCTCAGCGATTCCACTGTGAGCATAGAATTGGAAGAAGCTTTTTCTGGATTCGAAAAAATACTGTCGCATAATAGCCTGTCTATGGTGCCACGTGAAGCCATAGAAATGTATGGAAAAGAAATACTAACTCATCCTGTTGGCACGGGTCCGTTTATTTTGGAGTCGGTCACCAATGAAAAAATTTCGCTCAAAAGATTCGATAAGTATTGGCGGAAGGACAAATTGGGAAATGCGTTGCCTTATTTGGACGGCGTAGAAATGACGTATTCCAAAGGGAAAAAAGAAGAATTGGAAAATTTCAGAAACGAGAAAATTGATCTCGTCTTGAATATTCCCGTGGAGCAAATCGATTACATTTTAGGTTCCTTGCAGGATGCGCAGAAAGGGGAAAATGTCATCCACAAAGTGCATTCGGAACCCAGCATGAGTATTACCTATATAGGTTTTGCGAATGAAAGCAGAGAATTTAGAGATGTGCGCGTACGCAAAGCTTTCAATATGGCCGTGAATCGATCCGAATTGGTCAACAATTGGTTGAGCGGTGAAGGTTGGCCTGCAGAACATGGTTTTATACCTCCGCTCGACTTTTATCCAAACGATGATGTAAAACCTCTGCCGTATGACACGATTGTAGCCCAAAAATTATTAGCTGAAGCAGGATATCCTGGCGGGCGAGGTTTTCCAAAAGTGGAAATATATGTGAATGCCCAAGAAAATTCGCCAGCACACAAAATGACACTCGGCATTGTGGATCAAATCAAACGGAATTTAGGCATTGATTTGGGCATTGAATTGTGTACCATTGGTGAGCGGGACAGAGCCATAGAAAATGGGACTGCAAAAATTTGGCGTGCGGGTTGGATTGCGGATTATGCCTATCCAGAAAACTTCTTGAGCCTTTTTTATAGTCGGAATATTGGTAAAAATAATCCTGTCAATAGTTTCCATTACCGAAGTGCTGAATTTGATGATATTTTGGATCAAGCCATCAAGGAACAAAATGAAATGATTCGCAACCAATTTTTCGTCATCGCCGATCAAAAAGTGGTGGATGACGCCGTTTGTATGCCCATATTGACGGACGATTTGATTGTTTTGGTGAATGTGAAAGTCAAAAATTTTATTCCAAATCCGATGGAGATTTTGGATTTATCGACTATCTTTATAAAAGCTCCACGACGATGATGGAGCATTTTGTTTAACGAATATGGCTCTCAGCTTGCATTTGTAAAAGTCATTCCGCGGGAATGACTTTTTTTATGAACCTAAGATCGCCTCCACGATATCTTTTGTTTTTAAATTTCCAAAATTTTCAATGTGCAATTTGTAGTACAAAATGAGCGCGTTTAGCACCTCTTTCCGAGTGGAATGGGTAACATTTGGCGCATTGCCTCGAAGCAGCGATAAAATAACCTCCGTGGCCGCGTTTGAACAATGAGGGTCGGGCGAGTTGGCGTACACAAATTCTCCTTCAGCCAGTAGAAAGGTATTACAGTTTTCGTCGACAATCTGCGGTTCAATTCCCAAATGAAAAGTCAATTGAATTAAAAAATTACTGGGAAATAGGGACAGATTTTCAATTTGATCCAACAACAGAATCTGTTGGTGCAGAAACGAAAATAAACGTTCATCACGTTCCGTATGCGTTAAACATTTTTGAAGAATTTCAGCCAGAAAGTAGGCAATGCTCGAACGAACGGGGTCGAACGGCACATTTTGAACTTCCATCGTTGATTCCGCCGAATTCAAATTGCCTAAGTCACTTTCCGGTCGACGATACGAAATAATTTCTTGAATGTTTAAGGGAAAAAGATGACTGGATTTTTTCTTGGCACCACGGAAAATAAATTTTTGAAATCCGTGATTTCGCGTGAAATAACTGACAATTGCGCTGGATTCAGCATACGAAGTTCGGTGAAGAAATATGCCGATGTCATTTTCTTTCATTTCTATTCGTTGATAATCGCCACTTTGCCTACTTTACGTCCTTTGCCGTCATTCGCGGCCGTCCAAATAAGGTAAACGCCTGAAGCTACTTTTTCACCATTCAAGGTTTTACCATTCCAAATCGCTGTGCCACCATTGCTGGTTGTTTTGTATACCAAGTTTCCACCCATGTCTGTAATTTTTACATCCGAATTGTAGCGAATGCCTTGAATCGTAATTACTCCACTAAAATCAGGTTGAACAGGATTTGGGAATACGCGAACATCTGAATATTCGGCGTCTTCGTAAGATGCGTCAGTCCGAAGCGAAATCAACCCTTTGTCCGTAACCATGTATACTTCCCCTGTTGTGTGGTTTATTTCCAAATCCATGACCGAATTGGAAATTAAATCCGAATTTTCAACCGTGTAGTTGGCTAATACTGTCAACCCATCTGGTGAAAGCAAGAAAACACCGGCACCATCGGTAGCCATCCATTTGCGATTTCCTCCATCTACTTCAATATCGTTGATGGCTGTTGAGCCCAAAAGATATTCGACATTTCCTTCAAAATCAACTTTAATCCTTTGGGGAACATATTGTGGAGTGGAAGAGGAAAAAACGCTTTCGCTGTTGTAAATAATGGCAAAACCTTCATCCGTTCCTATCCAAATTTCATTGTCAAAATCTACTGCGATGGCCCGCACGGAATTGGACGGTAAGTTTTCTGACAAATCACTTTTTACGATCTGCCGGATACGGTCATCGGATGGATTGTCTATCGTTCCAGCATGGTCGAATCCAAATAATCCTTTACCATCCACACTCAACCAAACATTTTTGTTGTAGTCAATCGCCATTTTACCCGTATAACCATTGTAAGAGCTACTGCCCAAATCAAAGCTGTACCAATCTTTGTTGGCCGTAAAAACCTTTAAAACTTTATCGCAATAGCCATTTACCATCCACAAATTGCCTTCCTCGTCGTATTTTACATCGGAAATAAAAGCGTGACCGTTCCCGAGACTCGTCAAAGCGATAGGCGAATTGGAGTTGTCAAATAAATTGGTCACCACTTTGTCCTTGGTAATTGTACTCAAAGGAACATCAGAGTAGGTTCCAATCGCAAATTCATCTGGGTTCGTGGGATTGATGCTCAGAGCCAAACAATCGTATAGATTTGCTGTATCCCACGTTTTGATAACTTCACGCGCATACAAATCCCATTTTCCGTCCTCCAGCGTATAGCAACCGGAATTATTAAATGTATATTTCTTACCGTTTAATCCGCCGCCCGCTACGGCTAACTTTCCTTTGTACCAATCCATGGCATAAAAACTGTTTTTGGGTGGTCCGTCAAAGGAGAGGGAGACTAAACTAAAGTCATTACCGAGTTTTGTCAATCCAGATACACGATCCGCAATATACAAATCCGTACCATGCATATAACTACTTGTGGCATTTACATAACTTCCAAATGGATAAACGTTGTATCCAAAACTATATCCATCCAAATTGTCGTTGTAAATGAATACTCCACCATCTGTGTTGATTGTCAAGTGATTATTGGTGTTACTGAGGGAGTTCAATTCCAAACCAGTAGTTGGATAAACCAAGGGAACGATGCCGGATGCTTGAATCGTATAAATGGTGTCGGTGCTGTACGCGTCATCATGGGTGGAAAGGAAAAAGTCGTTGTTTATGATTTCAATGTCTTTATAAGTACTGACAGCATTGTTTGGCACGCGGTTGTCCACCGTCCATTGATTGTAATCGGCTAAGGCAGGATTGTTGATTTTTGCCCAGCACATTTTGTTGTTGGTCAAAGCAAAAATAGTGTCTCCTAAAAAAGCGATGTCTTGAATGGCGTCGTTGGTCTCAGTGGGGTAATACGTTTCTTTTACTTCTCGTTTTACCGGATCGATAACAACTATTCCAAAACCCGTTGCGGCGTATACTTTGCCGTTTCGACAAACGATGCGGAGAATGGTTTTTAAACCTTGTAACGAAGATAGTTTGATGAAAGGAATGTTATCCGTGCGGTTGTCGGTCAATAAATCCAGATTTCCGTTTTCGTATCCAACGATGACCGTTCCAGAAATAGGCTCGTAACCAATGGTGGAAACCGCTACATCCGAAAGGGCATTGACAGAGGTGAGTAAGGATTTTTCTTTGGTTTCTTCGTCGTAAAGCAAAACGCCACTTAAAAATGCCGCATACACTTTTTTGTTGTGCGCCACAACGCCTAACGCTTCGCGAGCCGGAACGTGCAATGTCCATTCTCCCATGGCAGATTGACCAATGGATTGAAAGGGTTGGATTAGAAAAAGGGCAAGTGCCATCCAGGCAATTTGCTTGAATTGTAGAAAAGAAATTTTTGTTTTACCAATCACGCAAAGAAAGTTACAGTGGCAAAATAACGCCAAAAGCCCAAATTTATTTTTATTCTACCGATAATTCGAGAAAAACTTCAATAGATTTCCTGTATTTCGGATGCATTGGTTATTTTTGCACCAGCAAAAGGCTCCGTGGCGCAACTTCTCTAAAGAGATTTAGTTGCACCCAATCGCCAAAAAAGGCTCCGTGGCGCAACTTCTTTAAAAAGATTTAGTTGCACCCAATCGCCAAAAAAGGCTCCGTGGCGCAACTGAATAGCGCATCAGATTTCGGCTCTGAGGGTTACAGGTTTGAATCCTGTCGGGGTCACCATTTTAAAAACCAGCTTTTCGGAGCTGGTTTTTTTGTTTCAATCAATTTTCTAGGCGCAATCTGCCGCGGCAGACGCATCAGATTTCGGCTCTGAGGGTTACAGGTTTGTCCCGATAGCTATCGGGAGTCGGGGTCACCATTTTAAAAACCAGCTTTCGGAGCTGTTTTTTTTTGTTTAGCGTATTTTTTAAGTTTTTAATTCAAAGTGAAATTTATCGGCAATCGGACGCGTGTTTTCACCTTTTTGTTTTTCATTTTCCCTGGTTTCCATTTGGGCATTTGGCGGATGACACGAATGGCTTCTTTGTCAAGTGCTGGGTCGGCTCCTCTTTCTACAACGATATTTCCCACCTTTCCTTTCTCGTCAATGGTGAAAGCAAGGTAAACTTTGCCTTCAATATTATTCGCAATTGCTTCTTTTGGGTACCGAATGTTTTTTGCGATGTAGTTTTGTAAACCCTTCATTCCACCTTTGAATTCGGCCTCTACTTCTGGAAATTCAATAATTTGTTCCTCAATTGCAATTGTTCCAGCATTCGCTGCTTTGGGTGGAGGAGGAGGACCTTGATTTTGGGCGAGTAAAATTTGACTGAATAGCAAAAAGAAAATACCGGTTAAATAGTTCATGACTGTTAGATTTAGAAAACAAATATACAAATATGATTGAAGATTCAATTGGAACAATCATGGCGCTTTCTATCACATTTCCAATCAAATATCGATGAAAAAAATCGAGAGATAATTTTCCTGCAATGATTTACAGTATTTTTACTACATGAAACCCAATGGCGAACAACTTCTTGCAGAAATCACTTTTAAAACTTCGCGAAGTGGAGGAGCGGGGGGCCAAAATGTGAACAAAGTAGCCACGAAAGTAGAATTGGATTTTGACGTGCGAAATTCTTCTATTTTAACGGATCGACAAAAAGAAATCATCGAACAAAAATTAAGTGCTAGAATCACGGCAGAGGGAATTTTACAAGTAATAGCGCAATCGGAAAGAAGTCAATTGGGAAACAAACAGTTGACAATCAAGAAATTTCAAGAATTAATTGAAGCTTGCTTTATCATTCAGAAAAAAAGGAAACCTACAAAAATCTCTAAGAGCGTAAAGGAAAGAAGACTAAAAGCGAAAAAACACCGTGGAGATATTAAAAAACTCAGAAATCAAGCGCCTGATTAATCTTAATTGAAAACGGAGTCTCGGGAACTAACGGAAACGGAGCTGGTATCTAACGATTTTCTGCTCGTTCTACTGGTCCAATTTCATCCAGCGCGTGGTAAATAAAACTGACGAGATACAACATTTGATCTCGACCTTTTTTCTGCCCCATTTTCGCAACGATGAAAGCCGAAGAAACCAACACGAATCCTATTGGAATTACCCATAGCCACGGACTATATCCCGATTGCGCGTACTGCACAAAGCCAAACATAGAAGCAAACAAAGTGGCCACAGCGATGGCTGCATAAATGAAAGCAAACATCACCCAAACCGTTTGTCGAGGGCCTATTAAACAACAAACGCGGGTGTAATCAATGTATTCGTTGGTTTCAATTCGAACGGTCATCTCTGGTGACCAGTAATGTTGCTTGTGCTTGGGTGTTTTTAAAAAAATCAATTCACCGCTGCGCATGCCTGAAACATTTACTTCGGTTTTCAAACTTTTCACGACATGATCCAGACATTCTTCAACACTAGTAGTGGTTTTCAAGAAAAACCGAGGTCGAATTTCACCGAGGACAGTATGATTTAAACGATTGAAAGGCATGGCGTTTGGATTGTTTTTTCGAAGATACTAGAAAATAGTTAAGACCAATTCTAAATTAGTTTCTCGCAACTATTTTATCCAAAACAGCAAGTTTCTCGCTAAATTTAGCCGATAGTAAATCAAATCGTATGTACGCAATTGCCATCCACGGAGGAGCCGGAACCATTGACAAATCAGAAATGACTCCTGAAAAAGAGTTAGCCTATCGCTCAGCGTTGGAAGACGCCTTGAAAGCTGGACAGGAAGTGTTGGCTTCGGGCAAGTCGGCTTTGGATGCAGTAGAAATGGCGGTGAATTCCTTGGAAAACAATGTGCTGTTCAATGCTGGTCGTGGGGCCGTATTTTGTGCAGACGGTGGTTTTGAATTGGATGCCAGCATCATGTTTGGAAAAGATTTAACGGCGGGCGCTGTTGCGGGGGTGAAAAATATTGCTAACCCAATTTCTTTAGCTCGTAAAGTATCCGAACGAACCTCTCACGTTATGCTGGCTGGACAAGGAGCCTTGGATTTTGCAAAATCTATTGGAATCGAACAAAAGCCGGATGATTATTTCTATACGCAACAACGGTATGATCAATGGCAAGCCTTGGTGGGAACCACCGAAGTGGCTTTGGATCATGGTTCATCCACCACCAAACCAATTGGAACCGTAGGAGCCGTTGCCTTAGACAAAGATGGAAACATTGCTGCGGCGACTTCTACTGGCGGAATGACCAACAAACAATTTGGACGAATTGGCGATACCCCGATTATTGGTGCCGGAACCTATGCGAACAATAAAACATGTGCCGTATCTTGTACCGGTCATGGCGAGTACTTTTTACGTTCAGTTGTTGCCTACGATATATCTTGCTTGATGGAATATGCAGGCTTGAACTTGGAAGAAGCTTGTCAAAAAGTAGTCAACGAGAAATTGGTCCATTTCGGCGGAGAAGGTGGATTAGTCGCCATTGATGCGCAAGGAAATATTTGTCTTCCATTCAACTCACCGGGCATGTACCGTGGTTATGTGAAAGAAAACCAAGAAATGAAAATAATGATTTATTGAATCAAAATCTCACCATGCCTAATTCAACAATTCGTAATTCAACAATTCGTAATTCGTAATTGAATAATTCGTAATTGACTCAATCCTCTAAAGTTCCAGTCCAAATAGCCGCTTCAAATTTGCGTGTCGAAATTTGGTATTTGTCCCCTTTGGCCAAAGCGTGAACGATCATGTGTTCGATACTAATGGGTGTTCCTTCTGGTAAATCGCTGATATTGTTGTGTTTGATTTCGTGTCCGTCAAAAATCAAAACTAGTCCGGATCCAATTACTTCAAAATTGTCGCCGTCCGAAACTAAAATCCCAGTATCTTCTCCTAATCCAATCCCAATGCAAGAAGGATTGCTCGCTACGGCTTGTGTCAATCGACCAAATCGTCCGCGTGCAATAAAATGAGAATCGATGATAACATTCGGTAAAAAGCCAAAGCCAGTGGTGATTTTCACTTCTCCTTTGAGCAAAGCTTTCGTACTGCTACCTTGGTAAATCATCGTTTGAGACATAGCCATCGCTCCAGCACTGGTTCCGGCAATTATTAAACCTTTGTTTTCGTAGCCGTCTTTCAGGATAGAAAGTATGTCAGTTCCTCCAAAAATAGTCGTTAAACGGTATTGATTACCGCCGGTAAACATAACGCCTTTGGCTTTTGCAATACGCTCAATATATTCCGGTTTCAAGGCATCTTCACGATCGCGGATGTGCAAATAGCCAACATTGGTGCAGCCGATTTTTGTAAATGCGTGTTGATAGCTTTCGCCAACTTCATGTGGAATGCTGGATGCAGTAGTGATTACCTCAATAGGAGCGTCAATTCCACCCGATTCCTTGACAAATCGTTCCAAAATGCGCAACTCAAAGAAATCTCGATTGAGCATGTCGATGATGATATTTTGGTCTTCGTCTTGGTATTTAAATTCATTCCCCCCAATAGATATCAGTTTTCCGATTGGCATAATCCTATTTTTCAAGTTTGACGCTGCAAAATTAAGATTTCACAATGGAATAGGTGTATCAAACTTCGCGTATCTTATTTTTTTATCTACAAGAAATAAACAGAGGGCGTATTGAAAATAAAAAGATATTATTATCTTGCTCAGCTGAAGCATTTTCAGCTCGCTAAAATTTATCCTTTTCTATGAAAATTAATGAAATCCGAGTAATGCGAGGTCCCAATTATTGGTCAATTCGCAGACATAAGTTAATTGTATTAGTGCTTGATTTGGAGGAGCTTGAAGAGTTGCCAACAAATAAAATTGACGGTTTCGAAGACCGGTTGAAAGAAATGTTTCCGAGTATGTTTGCACACCGTTGTTCGGTGGGTGAACCGGGTGGATTTTTTCAACGCGTGCACGAAGGAACGTGGATGGGACACGTTATTGAGCACATTGCGCTGGAAATTCAAACTTTGGCGGATATGGAAACAGGTTTCGGGCGAACGCGTGGCACGGGCAACTATGGCGAATACAATGTTGTTTTCGCCTACACGGAAGAAAAAGTAGGGGTTTTTGCCGCCAAATCAGCCGTACGAATTGCAGAAGCATTGATTTCTGGAGAAAAGTATGATTTGGAAGCGGATATTCAAGAAATGCGAGAGCTACGAGAAGCCAATCGTTTAGGGCCTTCAACCGGTTCCATCGTCGATGAAGCTGTGAGCCGTGGAATTCCTTGGTTGCGTTTGAATCGTTATTCCTTGGTTCAATTGGGATACGGTGCAAACCAAAAACGCATTCAAGCGACTGTAGCCAGTACAACAGGAAGCATAGCCGTTGAAATAGCCTGCGACAAAGAGGATACAAAAGATATTTTGGAAGACAATGGAATTAGCGTTCCAAGAGGGAAAATTGTGAATTCGATTGAGGGAATGTTTGATGCAATCGATCGAATCGGTTATCCAGTTGTAACAAAACCAATCAATGGAAACCACGGAAGAGGCGCCACGACGAATATTATGAATGCAGAAGATGCAAAAATTGCATTTGAAGCTGCTCGAGAGCACAGTCGCTCGATTATTGTAGAAAAATTCATTACTGGTTTCGATTTCCGTTTGTTGGTCATCAATCATCAATTTGTTGCCGCCGCAAAACGAACGCCTGCGAGCGTATTAGGCAATGGTAAATCGACAATTCAAGAATTAATTGATGAGGTAAACAAAGATCCTCGAAGAGGATATGGGCACGAAAAAGTGTTGACGGCCATAAAAGTAGATCACCACACGGAAGTATTGTTGAAAGAGCAAAATTTAACGTTGGATTCCATTGTGCCAGATGGTGAATTGTTGTTGCTAAAGCCTACAGCGAATTTAAGTACAGGAGGAACGGCTGAAGACATAACGGATATTGTTCATCCATACAATGTATTTATGGCCGAGCGGATTTCAAAAATCATTGGTCTCGACATTTGTGGAATTGATATTATAGCGACTGATTTAACAACGCCGATTGATGAAAACGGGGGAGCCGTGATCGAGGTGAATGCTGGTCCAGGTTTCCGAATGCACTTGGCACCAACACATGGTTTGCCAAGAAATGTCGCCGGGAATGTTGTTGATATGCTTTTTCCATTAGGTGAACCCTTTAAAATTCCAATTATTGCTGTTTCAGGTACCAATGGTAAAACGACTACCACGCGTTTGATGGCGCATGTGGTTCGAAATATGGGCTACAAAGTTGGTTTTACTACATCGGATGGAATTTACATCCAAAATAGAATGTTGCAAAAAGGCGATTGCACAGGTCCAGTTTCGGCTGAATTTGTGTTGCGTGATCCAACCGTAAACTTTGCTGTTTTGGAAACGGCACGCGGTGGGATTCTACGTTCTGGTTTAGGATTCGGAAACTGTGATATCGCGATTATTACCAACATTGCTGCGGATCATTTAGGGCTGAAAGGAATCAATACCATAGAGGAATTGGCACGTGTTAAAGCCGTTGTGGCGGAGAGTGTTCTGCCAGAAGGCTATGCAATATTGAATGCAGACGATGATTTGGTATATGACATGCGCAAAAATTTGAAATGCAACATCGCGTATTTCAGTATGGATGAAAACAACCCTAGAATTATTGAGCATTGCAGAAAAGGTGGTTTAGCGGCTATCCACGAAAATGGTTACATCACCATTTGCAAAGGAGAATGGAAAATGCGCGTGGAGAAAGATGTCAATATTCCTTTAACTTTTAGAGGGAAAGCAAAATTCAATATTGCCAATACATTGCCTGTTGTCATGGCGAGTTTCATTCGTGGATTCAAAATAGCGGACATCAAAGCATCGTTGGAAACATTTATTCCTTCACCTGCTCAAACGCCGGGTCGTATGAATATGTTCCGCTTCAAGAATTTCGATGTGATGTTGGATTATGCACACAACCCCGCCGGTTTTCAGGCAATCGCTGAATTTTTGTCAAGCGTAGAGGCTACCGAAAAAGTCGGAATCATTGCGGGTGTCGGTGATCGTCGTGATGAGGATATTTTGGAATTGGGTGCTTTATCCGCGAAAATGTTTGATAAAGTTATCATCCGTCAAGACAAAAATTTACGTGGTCGATCCGAAGAAAATTTGATCAATTTGATGAAAGTGGGAATTGCATCTGTGAATCCTGCTATGGAAGTAACCATTATTCCGAAAGAAAGTGAGGCCATCCAATACGCGGTAAACAATGCCAAAAAAGATTCCTTCATTGTTATTTGTAGCGATGTAGTGCCTGATGCGCTGGAACAAGTAAAAAAATTACACGAGGAAGAAGATCATGTCCGATTGGGTATAAATATTTGATGGAATTGCATTTTACATTTGTTCACAGTGTCATAATGACAAGTTAATTTTAATTTTTTTTTGTGGTAATAGAATTTATTTTTAAATTGGTCGTGTAATTACAGTGTCAAAATGACACTAACGAGTATTTTTAACTATATAAAACAATTTTCTATGAAAAAAATTTTTACTCTATGTTCTGTAATGTTCTTAGGAGCTTACGCATTTTCTCAATCAGTAGGTCTTATTGGTAGTTCTGTTGATCCTTACGATTGGTCAGTTGACATCGATCTAGCTACAACTGATAATGTAATGTTTACTGGTCAAATTGATTTAGTAGTTGGTGAAGCAAAATTCCGTCAAGACAATGACTGGGCTATCAACTGGGGTGCAGTAGATTTTCCTGCAGGAACAGGTACACAAGATGGACCAAACATTCCAATCGCTACAGCTGGTTTGTATGATATTACTTTTGATATTTCTACAGGTGACTATACATTTACTTTAGTTCCAGCTGGAATTGCTGAAAACAATGCAGTAAATGGATTGGTAGTTGCTCCAAATCCAGTGAAAGACATCGTTACATTCTCTTTTGATGTGAACGGTACTGAAAATGTTTCTGTAAATGTTTACGATGTTGCTGGTAAAGTAGTTGCAACTCAAAATGTTTCAAACCTTTCTGGTAAAGCAAACGTTATTGTTATGAATGTTGCTGATTTGAACGCAGGTTCTTACATCTACACAATTGTTGCAGGTGAAAAAGTTAGCACAGGAAAATTGTCTAAATTCTAATTGAAGACAAAAAATTCTCTGAAAAACCCAAGGAAACTTGGGTTTTTCTTTTTTTAAATAGGTCGTTATGAAAAAAATATATTTCTTTCTTTTTGCACTAGTTTGTAGCTTGACCACAATGAGTCAAGTTCTCGATGTTTCACCCGCATTTCCTACCGTAAATGATGTGGTTACCATCACCTACAAGGCAAATGAAGGAAATGGGGCTTTGAACGGTATTTCACCAGTGTACGGCCATTTTGGATTAATTACCAGTGCAAGTACCTCTCCTTCCAATTGGCAATTTGTACAAGGAACTTGGGGAGTGGCTTATCCACCAACAGCGATGACACAGATTGGGCCCAATTTATTTCAGATCACCATCGATATCGATGTGTTTTTTGGGTATCCAGCTGGCACGAATGTTTTGCAATTGGCCATGGTTTTTCGGAATACGGATGGCTCCATTGTTGGCAGAGATTCTGACGGTTCAGATATTTTCTACGACATTTATCCTACTGGGGCAGGTTTATTGAGTAAATTCTTTGCCCCAACAAACAATCCAATCGTAAATTCTGGTGACCCCATAAATTTGGTTGGTAAAAGCAATCAGAATGCTGATTTAACGATTACAGACAATGGCACGACGATTCAGTCTGCTATTAATACACAAACGATATTACACACTATATCTGCCAATGTTGCTGGTCAGCATGTAGTGAAATTAACAGCCATAACCGGATCGGAAACGGTAATGGATTCTTTTAACTATTTAGTAACCCCAGCAAATACAATTGTGGATGCGCCAATGGGGACAAAAAACGGATTGAACCGTATTGACAGTGCTACGGTACGCTTGCAGTTGTACGCACCGCAGAAAGAGCATATTTATGTGGTCGGTGATTTTAACAACTGGCAACCGGATTTAGCCTATCAAATGAACCAATCGGTGGATGGAAATACTTTTTGGATAGAAATCGGGGGCCTATCACCCAATGAGAAATACGGCTATCAATATTTAATTGATGGTGTTTTAAAAGTTGCTGACCCTTTGAGCGAATTGGTGGCTGATCCGAGCAACGACGGGTATATTCCTGCAGTAACGTATCCGAATCCATATGTTTACCCAACAGGATTGACCACCGGTATTCTAACCCAATTTGAAACGCAACCAGCTGCCTTTTCTTGGCAAAATGATAGCTACACGCGACCGGCTAAAAAGGACTTGATGATTTATGAATTGTTGGTGCGCGATTTTATTGCGAAACACGATTACAACACGCTGTCGGATACGTTAGATTATTTAGCAAACCTAGGAATCAATGCCATTGAATTGATGCCAATCAGTGAATTTGAAGGCAATGAAAGTTGGGGATACAACCCAAGTTTTCACATGGCATTGGACAAATATTACGGAACGCCAGAGCACTTTAAAGCTTTCGTTGACAAATGTCATTCCTTGGGGATTGCTGTGATCATGGACATCGCTTTGAATCACGTATACGGACAGAATCCGATGGTACAAATGTATTGGGATGCGGCCAATAATCAACCAGCGTTGAACAGCCCTTGGTTCAATGCGGTTTGTCCGCATCCACCTTATTGTTGGGGGAATGACTTCAATCACGAAGGTCAACCTACCAAAGACTATGTTTTTCAAGTAACCAAGTATTGGTTGGACCAATTTCACATCGATGGATATCGATTTGATTACACAAAAGGCTTTGTGAATTCCACGGCGAATTACAGCACTACCCGTATCAATATTCTTAAAGAATATGCAGATTCTCTTTGGGTTCAAAATCCTGAAGCTTACGTTATTCTAGAACATTGGGCTGATAACAATGAAGAAAAAGAGCTTTCGAACTACGGCATGATGTTGTGGGGGAATTTAAATTATGAATACTTGCAAGCAATCAAAGGGTATAGCTCTAATTTGGCTTATGGAGTTTATACGAATCGTGGGTGGAACAACCCACATTTGGTGACATATATTGAAAGCCACGATGAAGAAAGGGGCCTCTACGAAGCGTTAAATTTTGGAAACTCAACCAATCCTGCGCACAACGTAAAGGCGTTGAATATCGCGTTGCAACGTGCTCAAACAGCGGCTGTCATACTAATTTCCACACCTGGTCCAAAAATGATTTGGCAATTTGGCGAATTGGGGTACGATTATTCAATCAATTACATTTGTCGGATCTGCAATAAACCGATTCGTTGGGATTATTTCGATAACAATTATCGAAAACAAGTGTATCAGGTATATGCAGCCATGCTGAATTTGAGAAATAATTACCCTGCTTTTCAATCCTTAAATTTTCAATACTTCTTAGGGAGCAATGTGAAGCGAATTATTCTGCAAGACCCTACTATGGACGCCTTGGTTATCGGTAATTTCAACGTAGTAGCCACTCCTGCAACCGCCGGTTTTCCTTCTTCGGGAACGTGGTATGAATACTTCACAGGCGACAGTATCGAGGTGACAAATACCAACATGCAGTTAAATTTAGAACCTTCCGAATACCGCGTATATACGAATTCGCGAATTCCTCAACCTGTTGTGTTGAGCACGGTTTCATTGGAGAATTTGGCCTTGGAAAATTACGCCTTGGAGTTGTTTCCTGTACCAGCAAATGAAAGTTTGAGTTTCGTTACGAATGGGGGAAATGGGAACAATTCAATCGCCATTATTGATAGGTCTGGCCGCATTGTTTTTGAACATTCATTCAAAAGCGAATTGATGGAATGGTATGAAGAAGCGATCGATATCTCGAATTTACAAAGCGGCAGTTATTTCTTCCGTTTGAGCAATGCAAGTGGAACGGTAACGAAGAAATTTACAAAAAGCAACTAGTCGAAACTAGTTGCTTTTTTCTATCTTTTCTCCTGCAGGTATGGTTTCTGAGTTTCCTGATAAAATCAATTTTACGTCACTATTTCCTTGGTTTTCTATGCCCACTTTCCCTTTTGAAATTTCAATGAACAAAGTGTTCCCACCAAAGTTGATATTGAAGGCATAGCTTTTCCAATGAATTGGAATTTGAGGTGCAATCAGCAATTCGTTTTCGTGTACACGCACACCTGCCATTCCTTCGATTACCGCCATCCAAGTTCCTGCCATACTCGTAATGTGCAAACCTTCTGCCACTTCGCGGTTGTAATCGTCTAAGTCCAATCGTGAGGTGCGTTGATACAATTCATAAGCTTTGTCCAGACGACCAATTTTGCAAGCCAAAATGGAGTGAATACAAGGTGAAAGAGAGGATTCATGAACGGTTTTTGGTTCGTAGAAATCGAAGTTGTCAACTATTTCTGCTGCTGAAAAATGTTCCTCGAACAAATAGATTCCTTGCAGAACATCTGCCTGTTTGATGAATACAGAACGTAAAATTCTATCCCAGGACCAATGTTGGTTGATGGGCCTTTCTTCTTCCGGTAAATCGCTTGCATTCAACAATTCCTTGTCTAAAAAACCATCTTGTTGCAAGAAAACATTGGAGTTTTCCATTTTCGGCAAATAAATGTTTTCACTGATTTTTGTGAAAAGCTCTATTTCTTTTTGACTCAAAAGTGATTTTTTGCTACCGAATTGGCCTTCCAATTTCAAAGCATATTCCAAACACCAGCGAGCGATGTAACTTGTATACCAGTTGTTGTTTACGTTGTTTTCGTATTCATTCGGACCGGTTACGCCCAACATCACGTATTGTTTTTTATCATTCGACCAATTGAATCGTTGCGACCAAAAGCGGGCAATTCCGTTCACGACAGGTCGGCCAAATTCTTCTACATAGTCGTTGTCATTCGTGTGTCGGTAATAATTGTAAACGGCAAAAGCAATGGCCCCATTCCTGTGAATTTCTTCAAATGTAATTTCCCATTCGTTGTGGCACTCTTCTCCATTCATAGTCACCATAGGATACAAGGCTGCACCTTGCGTAAAACCTAATTTCTGGCCATTTTCAATGGCTTTGTCCAATTGGTTGTAACGATACTTCAACAATTGACGAGAAACCTCTTGAGGTGCCGTTTTTAAGAAAAAGGGAATACAATATGCTTCTGTATCCCAATACGTCGCTCCGCCATATTTCTCCCCAGTGAAACCTTTGGGTCCGATGTTCAATTTGGGGCTTTTCCCTGTGTACGTTTGGTACAATTGAAAAATGTTGAAACGAATCGCTTGTTGCGCGGAAGCATCTCCTTCAATTTGCACATCCGCGGTAAGCCAAATTTTTTCCCATGCCGCTTTGTGGTCGGCATACAATTTGTCAAAACCGATTTGATAGATTTCGGTAACATTGTTGATCGCTGCAGCAACCGAATTGAACTCTGAATGGCCGATGGTGCTGGTTACCGAAACATATTTTTTTAAGGTGTACTTTTTACCTTGTTTCAGAAAATGTTCGAAGTGGTTGTCGACATACAATTCGTCGGTTTTCACATCGGGGTTTATGGCTAATAGCTGATTTTCTTCCCAAAAGGAAAAACGCATGGCGGTTGCCACCAAGAAATTGGTTTTTTTCGTGCGCGCGGAAATAACGCCTTTGCGAACACCGACCCGTTCTGCATCACGCGACCAGAAAAATTCATCGTAATTTGAATCAGAATTGTGTACTTTCCCATCGATATAGGGTGTAAACTTTACATTTCCAGAGAAATTCAGTGGCGTTACAGAATAGGAGATGGCGGCAATTTCTTCTTGTGCCATGGAACAAAACCGAATGGATTCAACTTCCAATTCGCGCCCATTGTTGAGGACACATCGGAATTTTCGGGTCAACGTTCCTGTCCGCATGTCCAATTCGCGGTAAAAACTTTTCACTTCGCACGTCGCCAAATCTAGCTCAATGCCATCCAATTCCACTTTGATTCCAATCCAATTGGCCGCATTCAATACTTTAGCAAAGTATTCTGGATAGCCGTTTTTCCACCAGCCTACACGTGTTTTATCTGGATAATAAACGCCACCAACATAACTTCCTTGTAAACTTTTACCGGAATATTTTTCTTCAAAATTGGCCCGTTGACCAAATGAACCGTTTCCAATAGAGAAAATACTTTCTGCTTGTTCTTGTTTTGCAGGATCGAATTTTCGTTCAATAATCTTCCACTCGTCTATTTCAAACAAATTTTTCATGCTGACTATAAATGCATTTCGTTTAGGCTATTTAAATACAAATCGCCACTATTTTTAATTTCTGGATTCCCTACCGCAATAGCAAAAAAGCCACCTGATTTGGCTGCTTGAATACCGCTTTCTGCATCCTCAAAAACTAAACATTCGGAAACGTTTAATTCCATCGCTTTTGCTGCGTTGAGAAAAACTTCAGGATCGGGTTTTGGGTTTTTCACACCGTTGCCATCGATGATAGCGGTGAAATAGCTGTCCAATCCCAATTTAGCAATAATAAAAGGGGCGTTTTTACTCGAGGAACCAATTGCCAATTTTAAGCCTTTTGATTGCGCCGATCTTAACAAATTTAAAACGCCGGGTAACAAATTCTCTTGGGACAATTCTGAAATGGAGTTCAAATAATTGTCATTTTTTACTTGCAGTAAACGCTCAAATTCTTCCGTAGGAATACTTTTATTTCCCATGGATAAAATGAGTTTTAACGAATCTACACGACTTACTCCTTTCAAGCGTTCATTGTCTTGATGGGTAAAGGGTATCCCGAGACTTTCTGCTGTATTTCTCCAAGCGTCAAAATGATTTTCCTCTGTGCTAACAATAACACCGTCCAAATCAAAAATCAACCCTTTGATGTGTTCAAAATTCATGAAATAACTTCTTTTTCTGTAATCAATAAATTAGCCAAGCCGGCAATAATTAAACAAGCTCCTGCTAGCAACATGGAATTCATGGCGCCTGATCCGAAGATTTTGCTGAGCAAGTTAATACCTCCAATGGCTGCAATAATTTGGGGAATCACAATAAACATGTTGAAAATTCCCATGTAAATCCCCATTTGTTTTTCATCGATGGCACCGGATAACATGGCGTACGGCATGGAAAGAATACTTCCCCAGGAAATTCCCACCAAGATAAATCCGATTGTCATGGACGATTCTGTTTTGAAAACGAACATAAAAATGAATCCCAATCCACCTGCAATCAAGGAGAACAGGTGAACATTTTTTCGATTGATTTTTTTGCGTGCAGCGTAGAAGGTAAGCAACAAAGCGAAAACCATTGACGACAAACCGTACATTCCCATTGCCGACCCAACTTTGTCGGAAGCATTGTTGTAGGCATGATTTTGACTGCGGAAATCACAGTGTTCTTTGATTTCCTCCATGATTTGGTCAGTAGATAAAATCCCTCCAGTTACAATGGCACTTTCACTGGCAATTTCAGGTTGGTGCATCACCTCATTGTCCACCACAATTTTTGCACCTGTGTTCAGCGTGATGGTATAGAAATCCTTCTTAGGAGAACCATTAACGCTTATGTTTTCAACGGCTCCGGTATTTTTTGGATTATTCGGTGAAGGTGCATTGAAAATGTATTCTGTCAATGAAGGCGTCGCCATACTCCACATGGTGAAAAAAGCAAACCAACTAAAAAACTGAACAACGCCCAATTTTTTCATCACTTTTGGCATGCCAATAATCTTGCTGAGAATTTCTCCTCCAAACCCAAAATGACCTTTTTCTTTTTCCTTTAAAAACGCCTCCATATCTTCAGGGGGTTCTTCGGACGTGGTGAAAATCGTGTACAAAATACTCGATATAAAAATCAGCGCACCGATGGCAAATGCCACTTTAACAGACATCGGAACAATTCCTGGAGCGGCTTCATTGCTTACACCTACTTGATTCACCAACCAAGGTAAATTGCTCGCTATCCAGGTGCCAATTCCGATAATTAATGTTTGAACGACAAAACCATAGGAACGCTGTTCTTCGTTTAATTTGTCTGCCACCAAAGCACGAAAAGGTTCCATACTGATATTGATAGATGCATCTAAAACCCATAAACAGCCTGCTGCAATCCACAAAGTTGGAGAATGAGGAACGAAAAGTAGGGTTATCGAACTTAAAATGGCTCCCCACAGAAAATAAGGACGTCGTCGACCCAATTTAGGGTGCCAAGTTCGGTCGCTGAAATAACCGATGATGGGTTGCACCAAAAGTCCAGTTAACGGAGCAGCAATCCATAAAATAGGAATATCTTCTTTGTTGGATCCTAAGGTTTGGAATATTCTAGACATGAAACCACCCTGTAGGGCAAAGCCAAATTGAATTCCAAGAAATCCAAAACTCATGTTCCAGATTTGCCAAAAGGATAGTTTTTTCTTTTGCATGTGCTCTTTTTTAAGGATTAAAATACAAAATTATTTTGTGTAAATACGGTAAGACCAAGGGGCCAAAGTGTTGGAGCCAGTCGCGTCATTCGAGATGAATACTTTCCCCGATTTTTTTGGCAAATTGCCGCTCAGCGTTTGTGCATTCGGTGATAAATTGAATACACACGTTACGGTATTGCATCCTTTTTTGCGTTGAAAAACAAGCACTTGATTGGTGCAAAGTTCGTTGATGAATTCTGTTTCTCCAGCATTAGCACCATTTTCAAGTGCTTTGTTTTCAGCTTTCAATCGATTCATTTTCGTGTAGAAATCCACTTTGTCCATTTTGTCCCAAAGAATGGTATCTTTTTCGAAAAACAAGAGTCGTTTGCTCAACGAAGTTTCTTGTCCGCTATAAATCAAAGGCATTCCATCCACACAATAGGTAAGTGCTGCCAAGGCTTCAAGTGCAGTACCCATTCGTTCCATTTCCGTTCCGTTCCAGGAGTTTTCGTCATGATTGGACGTAAACTGCATGCGCATCGCATTCGAAGGGAATTGAAGTTCGTCTAGAATAAGGTATTTTTTTATATCGGCAGCGTTCATTTTTCCTTTTGCCACTTCATTCATGATGTGATGAAAATTCCAGCCGTAGGACATGTCAAAAGCGGCAACGTGGTGTTGGGGATTCTCAGCCTCAGCCAACATGAAAACAGGTTTCACTTGGTCCAATTCTTTTCGAGCGTCGTTCCAGAAATCAACAGGAACCCAATCCGCCACATCACAACGGAAACCATCAATATCGAATTTCGTTACCCAATATTTCATGGATGAAATCATTTCGGTGCGCATTTCTTTGCTGTCGTAATTCAAATCCGCCACATCATACCAATCTGTTCCAATCGTTGGTTGAACATGACCCAAAGAATCCAATGTATACCAATCCAAATGACCTTCTTCAATCCAGCGATTGTCTGGCGAAGAGTGATTGGCTACCCAGTCAATAATCACCTTGATGCCCAAAGCATGTGCCGCGTTTATGAGCGATTGAAAATCATCGTCCGTGCCAAATTTTGGGTTTACGGCCTTGTAATCTTTTACGGCATAATAACTTCCCAAACCACCTTTTCGGTTCAATTCTCCAATCGGATTAACCGGCATTAGCCAAAGAATATCAACGCCCATTTTCTGCAAACGTGGCAGGTGTGCTTCGAATGCCTTGAAGGTTCCTTCAGGTGTATATTGGCGAATATTCACTTCGTAAATCGTTGCGTTTTTCGTCCATTTTGGAGCGGAAATTACGCTTGTTGGTTGAGTGTCTTGGGCAAAGCTCTGATTTGCAGACAGTAATGCGATAACGCCGATTTTTATAAATACATTTTTCATAGTTAAAAAAATTTCATAGTGTCATTAATACACATTGCGAATATAGAGAATCATTTTTATCTTTGGAACATGCAAGGAAAGAATAAACATGAATTGAATCCGAGAGTTTCGACCGACTGTGTCATTTTTGGTTTCGATCGTCATGAATTAAAGGTATTGTTAATTGAACGAGATTCTTTCGGACGAGAGGAAAAAGTGTTGGCTTTACCCGGTGATTTGATTTACGAAGGTGAAGACTTGGACAAAGCGGCCGCTCGTGTTTTATTAGAGTTGACAGGTTTGAGTGATATTTACCTCGAGCAAGTCGGTGCCTTTGGAAGTTTGGAACGATTGAAAAAAGAAAGCGACAAAGAATGGTTGCGCAATATTCGTGAAGAACCAAACATACGTGTCATCACCGTGGCTTATTTTTCTTTGGTGAACATGGAGAATATCAATATTGAACCGCATTCTTTTGCAAAGGCAGCCGTTTGGTTGCCTGTGAGTGAAGTTTCAGAATTGGCTTTTGACCATTATGAAATCTTTCAGGTTAGTTTAAAAAAATTAAAGAATAAAATTCAAAATCAACCGATTGGATTCAATTTGTTGCCAGATAAATTTACGCTTTCTCAATTGCATAAATTGTATGAAGCCATTTTGGGAAGAGAATTGGACAAACGTAATTTCCGCCGGAAAATGCTGAAATTGAATTTGGTGGTGAGCTGTGCTGAAAAGCAACAAGGCGTTCCACACAAACCTTCTCAGTATTATATGTTCAACGACGAAAAGTACAATGAATTAATCTTGGAAGGATTTGATAACTTCGGATTTTAGTCGGTAAAAAGAAATATTTTCTTTAGTTAGTGTAAAAATGACATAAAGAGTTTATATTTGAACAAATGAACGGTTTTTTATAGTGAATAGAGTCGGCTTGTCAATCCTTTTTTAGGGCAAAAAAGTAAGACGGATTCACACTGAAAACGGTAAAAGGGAAACACATTTTGGATACGACTGCGGCTTATCGTAAATAGTAACAGAAATTTATCGCTCAGTTATTGTATAAATTACCAAAAGGGTTTACCTTTGATAAAATGAAGAAATAGACTAGTTCTGTAAAAATGAATTCATGAGTATAATAAATCTTACAATCGATCCTTTTCAATTTGTTGTATTTGGTGGTGATGGTGACCTAGCTTACCGCAAAATTTATCCGTCTTTGTACTATCGATTTATCGACGAAAACTTTGAGACAGATTTTGAAATAATGGCCATTACGCGGTCAACCGATATCGAAGCAGAATTTTTTGCCAAGTTAGAGCATTCCGTGGCTGAATTTGCAGTCAAAGATTTTTCAAAAAAGCAATTTGATGCCTTTTCGAAAAAAATAAAGTTGATTACAATCGCAAAACCAACCTTAGAGGATTACAAACCACTCATTACAGAATTAAAGAAAAATCCGAAATACCAGACAATTTATTATTTGTCTACCCCTTCGAAAGCATTTGGTGAAATTTGTTCTGTTTTGAAAAGCGCGAACGTTTTGAATAGCCGTTCGAAAGTCGTTGTAGAAAAGCCGTTGGGAAATAGTTTGGCTTCTTCTCAAGAAATCAACGGTCAAATCCAACAAGCTTTCAAAGAAAATCAGATCTACCGAATTGATCATTACTTGGGAAAAGAAACCGTTCAAAATTTAATGGTTTTGCGCTTTGCCAATCACTTGTTTGAAAATGCTTGGAGTGCTTCGCACATTGAATCCGTGCAGATTACGGTGGCAGAAAGTTTGGGTGTAGAAGATCGCGGTGATTATTACGATCACAGCGGTGCACTTTTGGATATGGTGCAAAATCACTTGTTGCAATTGCTTTGTTTGATTGCCATGGAACCACCTTCCAAATTGGATGCGGATTCTTTGCGAAATGAAAAATTAAAAGTGCTCAATTCCATGCGCTTGTTCAATGAACAAAGTGTTTTGACGGGCGTTTCAAAAGGACAATATACACGAGGAAAAGTCAACGACAAATTGGTGAATTCGTATTTGGAAGACATACAAAAATACGAGTCGTCAACGGAGACTTTTGTGGCAATAAAGGCGTATATCGACAATTGGAGATGGAAAAACACCCCTTTTTATCTGCGAACGGGGAAACGAATGACCAAACGATATTCAGAAATTGTCATCAATTTCAAATCGGTTCAACACAATGTTTTTGAAACAGACGAAGTGGTGATTCCAGGCAACAAATTGATTATGCGCCTGCAACCGGAAGAACGAATTGAATTGGTGCAAATGACCAAAGTGCCAGGTCCGGGTGGATACCGTTATCAACCCATTTCCTTGAAATTGGATTACATGGATTCTTTCTCTGAACGATTCCCGGGAGCTTACGAGCGTTTAATTATTGATATCTTACGTGGAAATCAATCCTTGTTCATGCGTCAAGACGAATTGGAAGCTGCTTGGGTTTGGATTGAAAGTATTGCGGAGGCATGGAAAGTATCTGGACAGAAAAATATTTTATACGAAGCGGGCGGTTGGGGTCCAGGTGACCTTGTTATGCAACCGAATCACCGTTGGTCGACATCTTCTAAAAATGGAAACGAATAGATTTGAAAGCAAAGAGTTAGCCGAAAATGCGCTCGCCCTGCAGATTGAAAAACAACTGTTGAACGCCATCGAAAAACACGGCGATGCACGAATTTTATTGTCAGGCGGGTCTACACCCAAAAAGGTGTACGAGAAATTGAGTCAAAAAAATCTGCCTTGGGAGAAAATCCACATTGGATTGGTGGACGAACGATATGTTGGATTGGATGATGAGAACAGCAACGAAGCTTTATTGCAACAGGCCTTTGATTCAGCCAACAACCCTTCGATTCAAATCACCGGCCTTGTTTTCGATTTGGAGAACAAAGGAAATAATACAAAGCAAGCTTCTTTGGCCAACGAACTTTTCCTTGAAAGAGTCGATATTGTACTTTTAGGAATGGGGTTGGACGGACACACTGCTTCCTTGTTTCCGAGAGATTTGCCTTCGGAATCTATTTTGAATTCAGAAGAAGAGGGAATTTATGCAACGCATGCGCCAACAGCTCCTGTCAACCGCATTACCTTTTCGAAAAAGAGTTTGCTTCAAGCACAAGATTTGTATTTGTACATCACAGGGGAAGAAAAATACAGAAAATTAATGTTGGCAGAAGACGAAAGTTTGCCCATCGGATATTTTACCAAAGAACGAGAAGACCTGCAGGTTTTCTATTGCAATTAAGAAATTATGGTACATCAAAAAATAAAAGAAGTTACAGACCGAATTCGTAATAGAAGTGTCACAACAAGAAAAGATTACCTAGAACGCATGGACGCCCAATTTGACAAAGGTGTTTTCCGCGCAAAATTGGCTTGCGGTAATTTAGCCCACAGTTTTGCAGGTTGTGGTGAATCGGAAAAAGGGGATTTGGCAGCAGGAGCAAAACAAAACATCGGGATGATTTCCGCCTACAACGATATGCTTTCGGCGCACAAACCGTATGAAAAGTATCCCGATATGTTGCGAAAATATGCTGAAAAGCACAATGCGGTGGCACAATTCGCGGGCGGTGTTCCTGCCATGTGTGACGGCGTTACGCAAGGACAAGACGGAATGGATTTGTCGTTGTTTAGTCGAGATGTAATTGCACTTTCAACCGTTATAGGATTGTCACACGCTACATTTGACGGGGTTTTGTGCATGGGGATTTGTGATAAAATTGTTCCAGGTTTGACCATTGGTGCTTTGCAATTTGGTTATTTACCGGTAGGATTTGTTCCAGGTGGACCCATGCCTACTGGAATTTCCAACGATGAAAAAGCCAAAATCCGACAGGATTATGCCGAAGGAAAAATTGATCGTGCTGCTTTACTGAAAGGAGAATCAGATTCCTATCATGCGCCGGGAACCTGCACGTTTTACGGAACGGCCAACTCCAATCAAATGTTGATGGAAATCATGGGCTTGCAATTGCCGGGTTCTAGTTTTGTGAATCCAGGAACGGAGTTGCGTGATTTGTTGAACGAAGAAATTGTCAAAACCATTGCACACAATAGTCGTGAACGAAATTTAGATTTGACGTTGTCGCGCATTGTTAGTGAAGAGACGATTGTCAACGCGATTGTTGGTTTGCTTGCAACCGGTGGTTCTACCAATCACACTTTGCACATTGTTTCCATGGCGAAGGCGGCTGGAATTGAAATCAATTGGGAAGATTTTTCGGATTTGTCCAAAGTGGTTCCGTTGATTGCGAAAGTATATCCAAACGGTGCAGCAGATGTCAATCATTTTCACGCAGCGGGTGGAATGGGCTTTGTGATTCGGACCTTATTGAAAAGCGGTTTACTGAATGAAAATGTTCATACGATTTTGGGTTATGGTTTGCACAAATACACGCAAGAACCGAAAATAAAAGACCACCAATTGGTGTGGGAAGAAGGAAGTGAAACCAGTTTAAACGAAGCTATTTTACGCCCTGTAGAAAATCCATTCCATGCGGAAGGCGGCATTCGATTGATGTCGGGAAATATTGGTCGAGCGGTGATGAAAACATCTGCGGTTGCGGAGGAACATTTCGTAATTGAAGCACCTGCTATCGTTTTCAACGAACAAGCTGATTTAATCACGGCCTTCAAAAAAGGAGAATTGGACAAAGATTTTGTGGCGGTTTTGCCGTTTCAAGGTCCGAAGCAAAACGGAATGCCTGAATTACATCAATTAACCCCCACCTTGACCATCTTACAAAAAAGAGGTTTCAAAGTGGCTTTGGTGACCGATGGAAGAATGTCTGGTGCCTCAGGAAAAGTTCCAGCAGCCATTCACGTATCGCCAGAAGCGAGAAACGGTGGATTGATCGGGAAAATATTAACCGACGATATCATCCGCGTGAATGCACATACGGGTGAGTTGGTCTGTGTAACACCCGGCGTGGAAGCAAGACCGCAACGTGAAAAAAACAACGACAATACGTTTGGGTTGGGTCGTGAGTTATTTGCCAACATGCGTAAACTGGTTTCCAATTCAGAAGACGGAGCCAGCTTTTTATACTAAAAAAAATACAATATGACACAAAATGGAATGCGCAGCGTTTTAGAACGTCACCCAGTAATTCCGGTGGTTACTTTTCACGAAGAAAGCGAAGTAAATCCAACGGTTGAAAAATTATTGGCGCAAAATATCAATTGCATTGAAATCACCTTGCGTACCGATTTCGCTTTGAACGCCATTCAATTGGTGAAAGAACGATTTGCTGGCAGAATGGAAGTAGGTGTGGGCACCGTGATCAACGAAGCACAAGTGAATGCCGTAAAAGCATTGGAAGTAGATTTCATCGTCAGTCCAGCTTTTTATCCAGAATTGATTCACCTTTTGCAAGCCACAGGTATTCCGTTTATTCCAGGCGCGGTTACACCGGGTGAATTGGTGACGGGCATGCATTTGGGGTGCGATACATTTAAATTCTTCCCAGCCGCTTTATATGGCGGTGTACATGCATTGAAAACATTCGGGGAAGTTTTCCCTTCGTTGAAATTTTGTCCAACAGGAGGAATCAAAGAAGAAACCCATCAAGATTATCTTGCTTTGTCCAATGTAGTAAGCGTTGGAGGAAGTTGGATGTTGAAATAGGAAAAATAGGAACTCAAAAAAAAGCCGTTTTCTTTTGTGAAAACGGCTTTTTTGATTCAAGGAATTGTCGATTTTAATATCCTGAATTTTGAATAAGATTTGGATTCAATACCAAGTCAGCTGTTGGGATTGGATACAAGGAACGGAAATCAGGAACCGAACCTCCGGCAGCTTCACCACCTTTGAAGGACCAAACATACGAACCACCTGTAAATTTCCCGTAGCGAATCAAATCCGTTCTGCGGGTGCATTCCCAGCTCAATTCTTTGGCTCTTTCGTTCAATACATCGTCCAATGTGATAGAACCGAAATTGAAACTAGCATTTCCATACGCTCTTTCGCGCAATTTATTCATGTAAATTACCCCTTGACCAATACTACCACCGCCACGCAAAGCCGCTTCTGCATACATCAAGTAAGCATCTGCCAAACGGAACATTGGGTAATCGATATCCACTTGTGCCGATGTAGCTCCGTTGGAACCATTCGCACCAGCTTTCGTTTTGTTTTTGAATTTCGGGAATCCATATCCATTGGAGAAAGTACTCAAACTTGTGATGTCTTTTTGTTGACCAGCTCGGTAAAACAAGTAACGGCTGTCCAACATACTGTCAGTGTAGAGATCCACGTATTGAGGCGTAACGCGCAAGCCACCCCATTTTGCATTTACACCATAGTCAGCAGCCACCATGGAGCCACCAAGTGCTGCACAAGTTAAAAAGGTGGTTCCACCCCAAGTTTGTGCATACAATCCATCATATACCACTGGGAAGATAATTTCTGATGAAGTGTGATTGTCTGCCAAGAACAAATCTTGGTAATTGTTGTCCAATTGATAGCCTTGGGCGATAACTCTTTCGCAATACGTCGCGCATTCGGTGTATTTACTCACTCCTTTGTAAACCTGTGCATTCAAATACAACTTAGCTAACAACATTTGCACCGCTGCTTGGTTGGCATGTGCATATTCCGTTCCAGCTCCAGCAGGCAACAAACCTTCAATGGCCAACAATTCTCCTTCCACATAATCGAATAAATCGGATCGATTGATTCTTTCAGGAAGAAAGGCACCAACTTTATCTTTTTCCGTAACGAAAGGAACATTACCGAACAAATCCAACGCGTGGTAGTAGCTCAACGCTCTCAAAAAGCGTGCTTCTTGTCGATACGTATTGATTCGTGCAATATCGGCAGCGGAAAAACCGCGTTCGTTTAATTTGTCTTCAGCGGCTTCGCGAATAAATTCATTACACAACGTGATTTGATAATAAATTCGGTAGTACATTCCCTTGATGAAGGACGTTTCTGGTGACCACGTCATTTTGTTCAATTCAGGTACACCTGGATCGTTCCATCCACAAACGGCTGCGTCGGTTGGCAACTCTTGTAAGTTGAACAAAACGCGAACATAAGCTGAAAATCCTTCATCGATTCCAGCAATGTCACCTTTACCAGCAGGACCTTGTATTCCCGTCATGGATAGTCCGGAATACAATTTAGCCAAAACTTGGATGTAATTGTTTGGGTCACTGTAAACTGTTTCTGCATTCAAACCATATTTTGGGGTTTGATTCAATTGTTTTTTACAGGCAGTCAACGAAAAAGTGCCGATTGCTAAAAACAAGATTGATTTAAAAATTATTGATTTTTTCATCTTTTCAAAAATTAAATATCAAATGTCAAATTAAGAGAATAGACTCTTGGACGTGGGTAAATATTGTTGTCAATACCACCACCAACTTCTGGGTCTTGACCAGAGTATTTAGTAATAACGAAAACATTTTGCACTACGCCGGAAACAGTCAGACCAAAGCTGTGGCCTTTCACTGGTATTTTATCAAAACGGTAGCCTACAGAAAGGTAATCCAATCGATAGAAATTTGCTTTTTCCAAGTAATAATCACTCAACAATTGTCTTTCAGTGGTTGTTTGCATTTCTTCAACGTTGTATAAACTAGATACGTTGTTCAAGAAACCAAGTGGGCCATTTACAGATTGGAAAGTGGCATTGTTGGAATGGATGTTATTGTAGATCGTTCCACCCATCTCACTTCGCATGGTGGCAGAAGCAAACCATTTTTTGTAGGTCAAATTCAATGTTGTTCCGAAAAACCATTTTGGTGCAACTTGTTTCGTGACGTAACGATCTTCTACGTTGATGATACCATCGCCGTTCAAATCTTCAAAAGCGTCCAAATCGGTATATTTACCTAAACCCGTATTGTTTGGGTCTTTGTATTGACCAACTTCAATTGGTTTTCCATTCGCATCGTATTTTTGCTGGTATACAAAGAATGAATTTACTGGACTTCCCACTTTTTGTACTTGTACTGTATTACCAATACCTCCTGAAATACCTCCAACGAAGATCCCTTTTGAATTTGGATCGTCAATTAAAGAAAGTCCTGTTACTTTGTTGATATTGTGGGTTGCATTTAACGCTAAATCCAATTTCAAATTTTTCTTCGCGATAATTCCGATGTTGGTGCTTATTTCCAATCCTTTGTTTTCCATGCTTCCAACGTTGGTCAAAATAGAGTTGGTAAAGTTGGTTCCAGCTGGAACGTTCACTACTGCTAACAAGTCAGATGTTTTTTTCAAGTATAAATCTAAACTTAAGCTAACACGGTCTTTGAAGAACCCTAAATCCATACCAAAGTTGGTGCTGGAAGTCGTTTCCCATTTCAAATTGGCGTCAAATCCATCGGGTCTAAATACGGTGTAGTATTGACCTCCAAAAGCATATTGTGCGTTCGTTGCTCCTTGAAAGTAATTACCGATATACGCATAGTCACCAATTCCATCTTGTTGTCCTGTAACACCATATCCACCTCTAAATTTCAATAGATTGATGTATTTCACCTTTTTCATGAAATCATATTGTGTAACAATCCAAGCGGCAGAAACAGAAGGGAAAAGACCCCATCTTTGATCTGGACTAAAACGAGAAGAACCATCTCGTCTAATCGAAGCATTCAATACGATTTGATTGTTGAAGGTATAAATACCACGAGCATAGTAAGATAACAATGCATTTTTCGTGTAGTACGGATTGGCAGCGGCTTGTGAAATAATTGAATCACCTGCTTCCGTATACGTTGGATTACTAGGAGAACTGGTGTACCAGTCTTGGTAAGAATATCCAATGGTACCATCAATTAAGTGTTTGGATTTTTTATCACCATTGTTATAGTTCACCTGAGCACCAATCAATTTGTTTCCTTTGGTACTTCTGTAGGCTGATGAACTACCTTTTGTATAATATCCATTTGCTGAAGTCGCTAATTCGCTTACGTTTCCTTTTCCTTCCGATTGGTCAGTTCCCACGTTCATGGATGCTTTCACAGCTTTGAAGAAAGGTAAACGATACGAAACGGTTAAATTACCGATGTAACGATTTACGGTGGATTGATCTTTTCGTTGATTGATCAATCCTAGTGGATTTTTTGGAGCCAATGTATTTGGCAAACCACTTGGTTGGTTCAACCATTCATAATAACCACCGTATACATCATTTCCAGTTCTAACTTCTTGGGTTGGGTCAAAATAAGCTGCCCCCAAAGCACCACGGTTGGCAAATGTAGATTGTGTTTGAACTATTTTTTGATTTAACTCTACTGTCAACGATTTGTTCAAGAAGGAAGGACTCATGTTCAAAGAAAGTCCATTTCTTTGAAACTTGTCTGTTCTCAATACACCATTTTCCAAACGATTTCCAAACGACAATCGGTACGGTAGATTTTTCACCCCACCGGTTAAAGAGACATTGTTATCTGTGATATAAGCGTTGTGGAAAACTTGTTTTTGCCAATCTGTATTCGCCGTCCCAAGTTGTGCTATTTGACTCGCATTTCCTCTTTCGTTCACCAACGTTCTAAACTCGTCAGCAGTCAATACATCTGCGTATTTAGCAATCGTTGACAAGGAATGTTTTGTATCAAATGTAACTTTCAATGGGCTTTTTCCATCTTTTCCTTTCTTCGTCGTAATTAAAATTACCCCGTTGGCACCACGCGAACCGAAAATTGCGGTAGCAGATGCATCTTTTAAGATCACAAATGATTCGATATCGTTCGGGTTAATCAAAGACAAAGGATTCGATGCACCGGCAATCCCGCCATTGTCCAAAGGCACTCCGTCCAATACAATTAATGGGTCGTTACTCGCGCTGATAGAAGTTCCACCTCTCATGCGAATGGTGCTACTTCCTCCAGGAGAACCATCATTGGAGTTGATTTTTAAACCCGCTACTTTTCCAGATAGCAATTGCTCTGGCGAACTCAAAGAACCTTTTTGGAAGTTTTTATCTGTGATAACCGTAGCAGCACCTGTCAAATCTGACGTTCGTGTGGTACCATAACCAATCACCACCATCTCTTGTAGTTCTTGAATTTGATCAAGTAAAACAATGTTTTCATATTTTACTTCATTCGCCGCAAATTCTAGTGATTTGGTAATTGTTGCCAATCCGGTCGCTCTAAAGATTACATTGTACGTCCCTGGCTTGATGTTGTCAATACGAAAATTTCCTTCCGCATCTGTGTTGGCACCTTTGGATTGTCCTTCCAATACTACGGAGGCTCCAAAAACAGCTTCAGAATTTTTGTCTTTTACAACTCCTCGCAAGGTCGCATTTTGCCCGAATGCGAAGGATGCGGAGAAAAGTAATGCCAGAAGGCCTACTTTATTCCTAAGAATAGTCAATTTCATAGATTTACCTTTTTGTTAATTTATACTAAAAAATAATATGTCAAAAATAGGATATTTTTTTAATTGTCCAAATGACACTAAGCTAAGTTTATCTTTTTAACACAATTCTGAGGTTATTTTTCGTTTTTGACAAGGATTGTTCGAATCGTAAAATTCCATTTTCCGTGTTAAATTTTACCTTTTTACCACCGCATTTTATTTTTTTCACTGCGCGAGGTACATGATGAATTTCCCAATGAATGTTCGTTATTTCTTCGATTTGACTGTCGATTTGGTAGTCCAATTTTGATGCGGATCCTTCAAATTGAATGTAGATGCTTTTCAAATCATTTTCATCTAATTTCATGTTTTCACCATCAAAAAATACTTTTTCACTTTTTTCTAAAATCGTTGGTTCATAAAAATGATGCAGCGTTATTCCAGCTTTCAAATACTCTTTGGTATTTTGAATTCCAGGAGTCGTTGGTACGATTGCACCACCACGGACATAGGTCGGAATATTCCAAGGATTCGTTTGGATCGTTTTGGTCGTTCCACCTACTACTTTTTCCCCAGAATACCAATCGTACCAATTGGCTGTTTTGGGAAAATACATGTCTATTGAATTCAATGAATCGGTTATGGGATGTACCAAGAAATCAGTACCCCATAAATAGGTTTTAGCATCTTGATACAAGGCGTTATTTTCAGGCTCTTCATAAAACAAAGGGCGCATCAAGGGAGTTCCTTTTTTGGAATTTGCTACGGCCAAACTGAAATTATAAGGCAATAATTCATACCGTAATTCGATTGCTTTTTTTGCGATTGCTTTTGTAAGGTCATCTTTGAAAACGGGTTCTGAAGCAACTTGCTCTTGCGCGTGGGGTCGGAAAACAGGTTGAAAAACGCCGTATTGTAACCAACGTTGGTACAATTTGGGGTCGTCATTGTCACCAGCAAAACCACCCAAGTCAGAATGCATGTATGCCATTCCTTGCATGCCCATTTGAAGCGCAATTTCAGCTTGAGGTTTTAGTCCGCCCCACGTTCGGTTTACATCGCCAGACCAAGGTATCATTCCATAATGCTGAGAACCAGAATAACCAGCACGCATTAAAATAAAAGGACGGAAATTGGGCGCTTTCTTTTGAAAACCTTCGGCCACCATTTTTGCCCACAAATGTCCATAGACGTTGTGAATTTCGTTTGCTTTTTTTGTGCCATGAAACAAGTCATCTGGATGCACTTCGGGTTCTCCTAAATCTCCCCAAAAACCAGTCACCCCTAAATCGTAGTGTTGATTATATATGTTCCAGAACCAATTTTTACCTGCGTTTTGGGTGATGTCAATCAATCCGGTATTGCCGAAATAAAAATCGTATCGATAGGGATTTCCAACGCTGTCAGTCGCAAGGATTTTAGTGTCAATCGCTTCATCCCATCTTGAAGAGGTGCTCAAAATGAAAGGTTCTGTGATTAAAACAGTTTCCACTTTCATTTTTCGAAGCGAGTCAATCATTTTCTTTGGTTCGGGGAAAGAATCGGTATAAAATGACAAATTACCCATGGTGCCTTGAATTTCTTTTCCAAACCAATACAAGTCTAAAATGATCGCATCCACAGGAATCGAATCTTTTTTGAATTGGTGGATGGTGGAAAGTACTTCTTGTTGAGAATGATAGCCAAAACGACTGGAGAAATTGCCAAATGCCCAAAGTGGAGGCACAGGCTGAAGTCCCGTTAATTGGACGTAGTTTTCTGTCACTTCTTGCAAATTTTCGCCGAAAACGACTTGGTAGCGCAAAGGTCCGCCTTCGGGTTCGTAACTAATTTGGTTGTTTTTTTTTGAATCCAAATCCAAATAGCCTGTGAAAGGATTGTCAAAATGAACGGCATACCCTTTGGAAGATATAAATAGTGGCATGGTGAAATTCATCAATTCCGAATGCTCTTCATAGCCATAATGTGCTCGATTGTACAAACGCAATCGGTTGCCTCTTCGATTCATGCCCAAAGCCCGTGCTCCGCCTCCATAAAGAATTTCGTCGTGTTGAACAATGAAGTGAATCGATTGGTTCTGGGCAGCCGTTTGTCGTATGATTTGCTTGTTTTTGTAAAAATAAGAAATGGAAAAAGGTCCTGTTTCCGCCAATTTCACTTCTAGATTTCCGGAAACGAAAGTGGCGTTTCCTTGCGGAACAAATGAATTTCCTTTGCGACTGAGAACAACCGCATGGGAAGTTGGATCCGATTTTTCTGTGCCATTTGGGAAATAGGAGGTTTCCAGAATAGTGGAATTGTATTGACGAATTTCATACAGTCCTGCAGAGGTTGTGACGTTAATTCCCTGATTAGTAATCTCGGATGAAAGAAATCTTTCTTGGGAAAAAACAGAAACGATTCCGAATATAAAAAGAAAGAAAAGTGTGAATTTATTCATTGTCTAAAATGATTACAAGTGGCGTTTTGGCTGCAATTTTTAAGTTTTTTTCTAGCAATGAAACCGATTGACCAGTCAGCATCTCAAGGCCGCCTGTATGACCTTGAATCATTTCCTCGAAACGGGACAAGGAAAGGTTTTGCTCCTTGTCGGAATTATTAAGCACCACCATTATTTTTTTATCGGCATCGTGGCGGAAATAAACGTACATATTGTTTTCAGGAACAAACTGAGTCAATTTGCCGGTATGCAAAACCGCATTGGTTTTTCTAAAATTCAAAAGCTTTTTGGTTATTTCAAAGTACTCCGCTTGAATTTCTGTTCTTCCGGACGCCGTAAATGCATTGTTGGCATCGGAAGTCCAGCCACCCGGAAAATCCAGACGAATGGCTGCGTCGCCTTTCGATTTGTCACCAGCCATTCCAATTTCCGTTCCGTAATAAATTTGTGGAATACCGCGTGTGGTCGCCAGAAGCGTCATCGCCAATTTGTAATCTTCCAAATTTGGACAATATTGGTTGAAACGATCGGTGTCGTGGTTCTCTAAGAATACCAAAATTTCCAAGGGATTCGAATATAAAAAATCACTGACAAAATTCTCGTAAATTCGAATCATGCCTTGGTTCCAGTGTTGTTCCTTTTCTTTGAAAGCTTTTGTGACGGCATCGTACAACGTAAAATCCATGACTTGTGGCAAATGACTGTTGTAGTTTTGAAGAGCACCAATCGGACTGTTTTTTTGGAAGTAAGAAATTTGTGCTTGATTGTTCAACCAAACCTCCCCAACGATTGAAAAATTTGGGTATTCATCCATAATGGCTTTTGTCCATTCTGCGATTTTGAATTTTTCATTGTAGCTGTAGGTATCTACTCTGAAAGCGTCCAATCCGCTGTATTCAATCCACCAAATGGCATTTTGAGTAAGATAATTGAAGACCAATGGGTTGCTCTGATTCAAGTCGGGCATGGATTTTACAAACCAGCCTTTTTCACAGAGATCAGCATCACTTTTCGATGCATTCGGGTCCATAATCGTGGTCATTCGGTAAGAAGTTTGCTTGTAGCCTGGAAATTGATGAATCCATTCGTAGGTAGGCAAATCTGTGAACATCCAGTGTGCTGCTCCCCAATGATTGGTTACCATGTCTTTCACGATTTTCATATCTCGTTTGTGCGCTTCGTCTACCAAACGTTTGTAATCTGCATTGTCACCATAGCGCGGATCGATTTTATACACGTCGCTTTGTCCGTAGGTGTGATAAGAATAGGTGCTGTCGTCGTCGCAAAGCAAAGGAGTCGACCAAATAGCTGTAGCACCTAGTTCATGGATGTAATCCAAATGGTCAATAATTCCTTGAATGTCGCCACCGTGACGCCCTCCCGGATGACTTCGATTTCCCTTTTCTCTCATGCTTGGGTGTGAGTCATTTTTTTCATTTCCGTTGGCAAATCGATCTGGCATCAAAAGATAAACGACATCTTCAGCAGAAATACCTTCCCGCATTTTGGAATTGGCATCTCTCGTTTTTAATTCAAACGAATACGTTTTTACTTTCTTTTTCCCCTGTTTAAATTCAATTGGATAAATGCCAGCTGGCAATCCTTGTGTCTCAAAGGTGATGAACAAGTAATTGGGATTTTCTGTTTTGTCGATTTTGACAATAGGCATTTTTGAAGAATTAGGCTCGAGTCCGGCGATGTTGTCGCCGTGGAATAAAACTTGAATCGTGTGCAAGTTCATGTCCGACCACCAATTCGCGGGTTCAACATGTTTGAAATCTGATTTTTGTCCAAATGAAATGCTTTGAACAAAGAACAGTACCCAAAAGGCAAAGGTTCTTTTTTTCATATGTGTATAATTATTCTATATCAATGGTTTTTCTTATTTGACCGTTGGTCCCTACTACAATTTTTAAACAATTTTTGGAATCCAAAGGAATGATTTTACCCATCATATCCGTCGCATAGCTAGGAATGAATTCACCAAGCGTCAATTCTTCTATTCCAACCGTACAAGGGTTAGGAGCTCCAGAAAACACAAGTTGTGCATGCGCACTGTTTTTCCGGTCTATTACATAACTAAATATGGAAGTGGTGACGTGCGCACCCCACGCTTGTGTCAGAGCATTGGTAAAATCAGCGTTACTGAATCCGTAATCCATTCCTTTGTATGTGTCAGTAAAAGCAGCATTTTGGATATAAGCTTGTTTGGCTTGCAAGGCCAACAAAATGAAGTTATCCTGGAAATTCCCGTTGATAAAACTTTGAATATAGCTGGAATACAAATCTTTGAAATAAGGAACAGCCATCAATTTGGTAAAAAGCGGTCTAGCTCCACCTGAATTCGCCCATGTATAGATGTTTCGATTGGCCCAATCAACGTTGAACCAGTCAATGCCAAACGTATTGTCCATGTCGTATTCGATAAACACAAATCGACCATCGGCTGGATTTTCATACAAGTAGTAGTTGTTCTGATTGTAGGAATAGCCATCCCAATGTCCAATGAGCACTTCCATGGCTAACGTTTTTAGATAAGATTCTACGTCGAAAACTTGCTGAATGGCGCAAGCGAATTGAGCGGATGGCGTGTTGTTAAGCACATCTATAAAATGAATCAATCCGGAGTAATCAAAACTATCGGTATTGGTGTTCAATTCATATTTATCGACATAGCTGCTTGGATTGGTTCCCAAATAAGCAAGATTTGCACCCCATGCGGATTTGTACAGGTTTCCATCATTGTCCGATCCAAAACGTTGGGTTATAAACGGCTTGTCGATGTGCTCTGCATTGAAATAAAGCCCTTTGTACTCGCCATTGATAAACAATTTTACATAACTATTTCGAATGGCAATGATTTGATTTTCGCTCAACAAAGTGTTGCTTAACCAAGAACGAAGAATGGAAGGGTCGTTGTGCTCACCATTCAAGTTCATTTTCTTCAAATCGTTCCATCTGGAACCAGTGTTGAATGTATTGAAAGAGATTTTAAATGATTTTTTGGCAGAATAACGCGACGTATTACCGCGCAAACGGAAGCCGACATTGGCAACGCTGTCCACTCCGGTGGAAGTAATGTATTTGAAAGTTGCAGGATACTCGTGGTTGGACTCCAGACTGTCAGGAAGGAAAAGATATTGCAAACTATCAGGATCAATTATGATATGGACTTCGGCCAATTCACTTTGTAAAAAGGCTTGTGTATTGGCTGGATGAACTATTTGTCCAGATGACACTAAGCCGATTGAACACAAAGTAACCGCTAGAAGAATCCGAATATTCAATACCATAGTTGATTTTTTAATTTCAAAGGAAAACGAAACCTTCGATACGGACAAATATAAACGATAAAATTTGAATTTTAAAAAACCGTAAAATGTAGACCAAAACTATGGTGCAATTTCGGGTGACAATCGAAAATTACCCGTCGATACAAGCCTAGTTTTTGGAAAGCATTACCTTTGTGACTTGTGAAATGAGAAATTTTTGGTCAAATTTAGTAGCAGTCGTTAAAATCATCCTTTTCTGGGTGCTTTTGTTTGACGTGATGCGCCTTCTTTTCATTCTGCACAATTTTGACAAGGTTCCGACGACAGGTTGGTTGGAAGTGAGCAAAGCATTTCTCTACTCCTTTCGATTGGATGTTGCTGCTGCTTCTGCAGCAAGTGTTCTGCCTTTTTTGTTTTTGGTTTTGTGGAAAATTATCCCAACCAAATTTTTTAAAACACTTTTCATTTCGATTTTTTCCTTGGAAGTGTTGATGGTATTGTTCATCCATGCCGGTGAAATAAATGCCTATCCAGAGTGGAATCACAAATTGAACAGCCACGTTTTTATGCATCTGGCCAATCCAGATGAGGTGGGACGGACCGCTAGCTGGGGAATGGTTTTCTGGTTTTTACTGTATTCCAGTTTAGGCGGGATTTTCGCTTATTTCCTGGCTAAAAAAATATTCTGGAATCAGTTAATGGGCAGTGATAAATTCAATTGGAAATCGAAGTTGACGGCTTTTGTATCCTTTGTTTTGATTGCTCCATTTATGGTTTTGTTGATTCGCGGCGGCTTACAGCCGGTTCCGATTAATACGGATGCGGCCTATTTCAGTAAAACGAGCTTAGCGAATGACTTGAGCGTAAACACAACCTATAATTTTGCGAAAAGCTTTTTGTTGTACAACCGAAGTAATTTGGACGATGTATTTCCAGTGATGAAATCGAAGACGGCGGCGTTGATTACATCAGAATTGTACCGAACAGAAACCGATTCTTTCCCACAAATATTGACAACCAATCGTCCGAATTTGGTGTTTATCGTTTTGGAAGGTTGGTCCGCCAACGCGATGAAGTCTTTGGCAGGAACCAGTTCCGTCACACCCCATTTTGATAAATTAACCAAAAAAGGGTTGCTATTTACGCGCATGTACGCGGATGGCGGCACATCTGAAATTGGAAATGCGTGTATTTTTAGCGCCTATCCAGCATTGCCAGAAATTTCTATGTCCATGCAGCCAGATAAACACCGAAAACAGCCTACTTTGAACCAAGATTTGAAAGCATGGAATTACTACAGTGGATATCGTTTCAGTGGCGATTTGAAATATGGAAATATTGGTAGTTTTTTCACGGATCACGGATTCGATTCCGTAAAAGATGAGAAAGATTTTCCGCCCAATTTGCCCAAGGGAAAACTGAATTATTACGACGAGGAGTTGTACAAATTATTGAAAAAGGACATCGACAAGACGAAAGAACCTTTCCTGCATTGCGCCTTTACAGGAAGTACGCATTCGCCCTACGATTTCCCAAAACACAAGAATCAAAATTATGTAGGGCCGGAAGAAGATTACATGAACAGTTTGATTTATGCCGACGAAGCCTTGCACAATTTCCTTCAGCGTTGTAAAAAGGAAAAATGGTACAAAAACACCTTGTTTGTTTTGATATCCGATCACGGTCATACGGCGCCAGAGCAGAATGACCCAAATCAAGGCAAATATTTTCATATTCCATGTTTGTTGTTTGGTGAGGCATTGAAGCCAGCTTGGCGAGGAAAAACCAATGATGTGATTGGAAATCAGCACGATATTGTCGGAACTTTACTCGCGCAAATGAAGGGTGATCTTTCCCGTTATCCATGGAGCAAAAACTTACTCAATCCAACGGTGCAGAATTTTGCTTTGCACACGGTAACCCGCGGTTATGGTTGGATAGATGACGCTGGTGATTTCTCTTACAATTTAGACAACCGAGACTATTTGAATCAAAATATTGCACCCGAAAAATTGCCAAACTCCTCCCGGAATTGCAAAGGTTATTTGGTGCATTTGTATGAAAACTACAAAGCTTTGTAAGACAGATTTCGATTTAATCGGCAAATTCTAAAAATTTCAGCACAATTTTATTTAACTTTGCACTCTTTTTTTAAAAAAAGAATACCATAAAAATATAGGACACTCATGAGCAAAATGAAACTTTCCGAATTCAGTTTTAATCTACCAGAAGAGTTGATTGCTGAATACCCATCTGACAACCGCGACGAAGCAAAATTGATGGTGATTCACCGTGAAACAGGAAAAATTGAGCACAAGTTATTCAAAGATTTGATCAACTACTTCTCCGAAGGAGATGTGATGATTATGAACAATACACGCGTTTTTCCTGCACGTATGTACGGAAACAAAGAAAAAACAGGCGCGAAAATCGAAGTATTTTTGTTGCGTGAATTGAACCGCGAAAGTTTGTTGTGGGATGTACTAGTAGATCCAGCGAGAAAAATTAGAATTGGAAATAAATTGTATTTCGGTGACGATGATTCATTGGTTGCTGAGGTGATTGATAACACGACTTCAAGAGGAAGAACTTTGCGTTTCTTGTTTGATGGTCCTTACGAGGAATTCAAAAAGAAAATTACAGAATTGGGTGAAACGCCGCTTCCGAAATACATCAAAAGAACCGTTGAGCCAGAAGATGAAGAACGTTACCAAACGATTTTCGCGAAAAATGAAGGGGCTGTTGCGGCTCCAACTGCTGGACTACATTTCTCCCGTGAATTGATGAAGCGTTTGGAATTGAAAGGTGTAAATTTTGCTGAAGTAACTTTGCACATTGGTTTAGGTACTTTCCGCTCAGTAGAAGTAGAGGATTTGACCAAACACAAAATGGATTCAGAAGAAGCGCACATTGATAAAAGATGTACGGAAATCGTCAACAAAGGAATCAAGGAAAGAAAACGCGTTTGTGCGGTTGGTACAACCGTAATGAGAACGATTGAGACATCCGTTTCAACAGATGGAACACTGAATCCTTATGATGGTTGGACAAATAAATTCATTTTCCCTCCGTATGATTTTAGTATCGCGAATTGTATGATCACCAATTTCCATACACCGCTTTCCACTTTGTTGATGATGATATCCGCATTTTGTGGACACGATTTGATGATGGAAGCATACAAAACAGCTGTAGAAGAGAAATACCGTTTCTATTCGTACGGTGATGCAATGTTGATAATATAATTAGTCAATTACGAATTGAGAATTACGAATTAGGTTAGTCCTAATTCGTAATTTTTTTGCCCAAGAATTTCAAAGAAAACCCAATTCCTCGATTTGTAATTGAAGAATCCGTGCTGGTTTACTTTGAGAATTTGTATTTGAAAATACAATAAATCGCTCTGAAACCGTCTTTCCAACCTATCTTTTTACCTTCTTCATAGGTTCTTCCGTAATAAGATATTCCGACTTCGTAGATGCGAATTTTTTTCATGCGTGCCAGTTTGGCTGTAATTTCAGGTTCAATACCAAAACGATTTTCTTTGATTTCGATTTGTTTCGCCAAAGAAGAACGGATCAGCTTGTAACAGGTTTCCATGTCTGACAAATTCAGATTGGTCATCATGTTGGACAAGTTGGTCAAAAATTTGTTTCCAATGGAATGCCAGAAAAATAAAATTCGGTGCGGGTGATGCCCAACGAATCGAGAACCGTAAACAACATCCGCATCATCCATGAAAACAGGTTTCAACAGTAAATTGTATTCTTGCGGATCGTATTCCAAATCGGCGTCTTGCACAAGTAAGTAATCCCCAGAGCATTCTTTGATTGCTCGATTGATGGCCGCGCCTTTACCTTGGTTTCTGTCTTGAGAAAAAAATCGAATGTCCATTTCGGGATGCGCTGCTATGTATTCTTCAATTTTGGCAACGGTACCATCTTTTGAGCAATCGTTGACAATTACGATCTCTTTCGTTATACCCTTTTCCAATTCCACTTCCCGCACTTTGTCCAGAATAACTTGGATGGTTTTTTCTTCGTTGTAAGCTGGAATAAGGATGGAAAGCTTTTGGATATTCATAATTGAAACATTGATTTTGGGGCAAATATACTGTAATTTCAAAATGTTGTTATTTCGAAGAACCTTTTTTCTTGTCAGGCAAATTTATTAAGTAAATTTGCGGTGTTTTAATAAAAGCGTCCTTTCGTGTCAAGCAAATACAAACAATACGTAGCATTTACCAAATTCAGGCTTTCATTTTTAGTCGTTGTTTCAGCGCTTTCAGGGTATTTGTTCAACCATGGCTCCAATCTTTACGAAATCTTTTTATTGATGGTGGGAGGCATGTTGGTGACCGCCGCCTCCAATGGATCGAATCAAATTTGGGAAAAAGAATTGGACAAATTGATGAAACGAACCGCCAAACGTCCATTACCGATGGAACATATGTCGGTAAAAGAAGCCTATTGGGTGATCGGATTTTGTTTAGTAGTTGGATTATCCATGTTATTTCTGCTCAATTTACCTTCTTTTCTACTGGGTTTGTTGGCGTACATTTTATATGTTTTTGTCTATACACCCATGAAACGAATTACAAGTTGGGCTGTGTTCATAGGAGCTTTTCCGGGTGCAATTCCTCCCATGTTGGGAGCTGTAGCCGCCACAGGACATTTTGGTCTAGTACCCGGCATCTTGTTTTTTGTTCAGTTCTGCTGGCAATTTCCTCATTTTTGGGCCATTGCTTGGGTAACGGATGAAGATTACCGAGCAGGCGGATTCAGTTTACTCCCATCGATTCATGGAAAATCAAAAAATTCAGCCTTTCAAATTGCCGCCTATTCGTTGGCATTGATTCCGTTTAGTTTATTCCCTTGGTGGATGGGTTGGACGAGTTGGGTGACTTTAGTTATTGTAAGCATTATGAGTCTTTGGTTTTTTATGTTATCCTACAAGCTGTTTTTGTCCTGTGATGACAAAGATGCTCGGAAACTAATGTTTGCATCGTTTATTTATTTGCCGATTATTCAATTTGTGTATGTTTTTGACCGAATTGAAAGCGCCATACCTTTTTAAAAAGTTCGAAAAATGAAAAAAGAATTCAACGATGAATTGACACCCGAAATTCGGGAGAAAATGAAAAAAAATCTCGTTTATATCGGGATTTTTAGTGTGGTTATGATGTTTGCTGGATTCACCTCTGCTTATTTGGTGATGATGGGCGATTCATTCTGGCTGAAGTTTCCTTTGCCATGGGGATTCTATGTTAGCACTGTACTGATTGCCTTGTCGAGTTTGACTTTTATTTTGGCCTTGCGAAATGTCAAAAAAGGCAATATCAAAGGTTTGAAAATGTTCATGATTGCCACGGTATTACTGGGCTTTCTGTTTGTTTATTTCCAATTCAAAGGCTACGGACAATTGATGGATAGAGGAATTCACCCTGTCAACAATCACTTGATTGTAACGGATGGTCGATACGGTGATTACTACGAGATCAAGTTCAAAGATGCCTTTGTTGAAGTGGATGGAAATCATTATTTGTGGAAAGGAAAGGATCTTTCAGCAAGTGATATGAAGGACATGCAAAACTTTATGGCGCAATTTTTAGACTTGAGCGAAACAAAACCATTCAAAATTTCAAGCTATGGCAAACCATTTGTTCTGTATTTTGAAAACACAGAATTGACTTTGCAAAATGAGCATTTGATCAAAAAGAACGGAGAAGAATTGGTTTACACCGATCGTTTACGCTTGCGTGATTTGGCGATCAATGTGCGGGATAGCCGAGGCGATTTCTTTGCGCGAGGGGAAATTGGAAAGGATTTCAATATATATTTCAAAGGCAAACCACTTGAATACGACAATAGAACCTTGAAATTTGAAGGAAAGAAATTGAGTAGTTACTTGCAACTGAAAGCAACCGAAACCTCTGACACGGCGAGCTCATTTTTATACATCATAACTTTTCTACATTTATTGCATATTTTGGTCGCAATAATTTACCTGACAAGAGTTACAATTTATTCATTTTCAGGTAGGTATACGGCGGACGATTATTTGGGCTTAAAGTCAGGTGCTATTTTCTGGCATTTTTTAGGTCTATTGTGGTTGTATTTGTTGTTATTTTTGCTTTTTATTCATTAAACTTGCAAACAAAAAAAATTCAAGATGGCAGGACACGCTTCACACGACACTAGCGCAACGAATCCTTGGGGTGGTAAAGTATCACCGTTTTCAGTAAGCTATGGTAAACTAATGATGTGGTTTTTCTTAGTTTCTGATGCACTTACCTTTGGTGGTTTGTTGGTGGCATATGGTTTCACGAGACACGATGCACAAGATGCATGGCCGATTGGGGAAGAGACATTTAACTCGATGCCTTTTTTAGGTCATGGTTTTCCTTTGTTGTACGTAGCCTTGATGACATTTATTCTAATCGTTTCTTCAGTTACGATGGTATTAGCGGTTGAAGCTGGTCATAGAATGGATAAAAAAGGAGTGACAAAATGGTTGTTAGCAACGATAATAGGTGGTTTCTTTTTCGTCGGTTCTCAAGCGTGGGAGTGGAGTCACTTCATCCACGGTTCTGAATTTGGTAAAGTGGAATTAGCAGACGGTTCTCAAGCGGTCGTGAAAGGTCATTTTGGTGAGTTGAAAAACTTTACGGTAATTGAAGCAGGAAAACATCACCACAAAGGTGAAGTAATTACCGAGGATTTGATGCACCAATTCCAACACGCAGTGGTGACTGGTCACATCGAAAATGGAATCATTACTTTGCATGACGGTTCCAAAGCAAAAGTTTCGAAAGATGCAGATCACGACGTAACAATGATTATTAAAAAAGCCGGTAAAAAATACCACGTAGGTCAAGAAATTGGTAAAGAAGCGTGTGATTTGTATGGTCAAGTAATCAATAGCGGAGAAGCAAATCGAGTAATTTACGGTGCCAACTTGGAGCAAAACGAATACGGTCCACAACAATACGGTCAATTCTTTTTCTTCATCACAGGTTTCCACGGTTTCCACGTATTCTCTGGGGTGATGATCAATATCATCGTTTTATTGGGAGTCGTAAAAGGAACCTACCACAAAAGAGGTCATTACGAAATGGTTGAGAAAACTGGCTTGTACTGGCACTTTGTCGATTTAGTTTGGGTATTCGTATTTACCTTCTTTTATCTTATTTAATTACAGAGAAAATAGTTTATCATGGAAAGAGATGATATTATAGAATATTCCTTGGATACGCACCACAGCGAGGAGGAAGGAAAATTGTTGAGAAAGAAAATTTGGAAGGTTACGGCTATTTTAACGGTTGTTACCGCAGTTGAGGTTTTGTTAGGTGCCTTTATCAAACAAGGTTCAGGAATCTGGCCGATGGTAAAATGGACTTTCGTTGCTTTGACCTTGTTGAAAGCCGGTTACATTGTACTTTCATTTATGCACTTGGGTGATGAGAAAAAAGTATTGAAATATGTGATTTTGCTTCCATATTTTGTCTTTATGTGTTATTTAATTTTTATTGCTATAACGGAAGGAATCCACGTAAGTGGAAGTTTAGCATCTCACGGAGTTTAATCCAGTCCTCTTATGGCACAAAGAACTGCAGCCGGACGAATGAAAGTAGCGTTAACATTTCTACTTTTATTTGGACCGGCTTCTATTTTACTATTAATTTCCTCTCGCGGTTGCGAGCATAAATTCAAGGAATTGGATGATTATGGAAAAGCAACCAATTATTCCTTTGTTGATGTAAATGGAAAAACGAGAACCTTCAAAGAGTTTGAAGGGGATGTAGTTTTAGTAACTACGCTACAAACATCTTGTCCAGATTCTTGTGCCATTTCTTTCTTTCACTTGAACCAAGGCATTTACCAGCATATTTTTGCCAACAAGCGTAAAAAGTTGAAACAGGTGCGCATTCTATCCTTTGTAACGGATGGAAAAGGAAATTCGGTAGATGACTTGAGCTCGGTAGAAGATATGTTGAAAGATCGTGTTTTAGATTATGATCCCAAACTGTGGATTTTAGCCAAAGGCGATGCAAAAAGTTTGTATGATTTCGAAAACAATGGGAAATCTCTGCTTCAAGAAGGCGACGAATTTTACGGCGGACAATCTTTTCAAGAATTAATGTTGCTTTTGGATAAACAAAATCACCTTAGAATGGTTCTATCAGGGACGACTGAGGGAATGATTCGAAGAATGAAAGAAGACATGGCCCTGCTGCAGAAGCAATACGACAAAGAGTCAAGTAAAAAGAAAAAATGAAACGTTTTCTGTTAATTGTAAGTTTGATAAGTCTAGTGTTAGGTGCTTGTCAAGAAGAATACACGCCTTTGCCAAAAGTGGGTAATTTTGATTTGGAATACCGAACCGTAAATGGCAAGGAAGTAGTGGATACGATTTATCCAAAAATGATCGAATTTTCCTACTTGAATCAAGACTCAACCGTTGTTCGATCGCAAGATATGAAAGGAAAGGTATGGGTTTCCGATTTCTTTTTCACCTCTTGCCCAACGATTTGTCCAACCATGACCAAGCAAATGAAACGGTTGAACGAAGAACTTTCAGATTTGTCTGACGATATTCAATTCATGTCGTTTTCAATCAATCCAAAAAGAGATCAGCCAACTCGGTTAAGAGCGTACATGAAAAAGTACGATATAACTGCGAATAATTGGCAGTTTTTCACAGGAGATGAAGCGAAAACACACAAATTAGGAATAGAGAATTTTCAACTATTCGCAGGAAAAGATGCAGCATCTGCAGGTGGGTATGCCCATTCTCCTGCTTTTACTTTAGTTGACAAAGAAGGCTACATTCGAGGAGTTTACGTTGGTGTAGAGCCAACGGAAGTTGACCGAATGGCCAAAGATATACGAAACCTTTTAAAACACGAATATGGCGTATCTGGATCCAAGAAGTAAGAAGATTACGAATAGTATAAAAATTGTTTCCATTGCCATTCCTGTGGTGGTGGCGATCCTGTTCAAAGTAAAAATTCCAGGTTACGATACCTCGTTTCTTCCGCCGGTATACGCCACCATCAATGGTTGCACGGCAGGTTTGTTGATTTGGGCGTTGATTGCCATTAAAACGAAAGACATGCGCATGCACCGTGCTTTGATTCGGTTCAGCCTTTTGCTATCGATTGTTTTTCTAGCCTTGTATGTGTGGTACCATATGACCAGTGACTCGACGGCTTATTTGGGTGAATATGGTTATTTGTACTATCCCGTTTTGATTTCGCACATCGTGTTGAGTGTAGCCGTAATCCCAATAGTTTTGTTCACCTATTTGTGGGCATGGCAAGGGAATTATACCAAGCACAAAAAATGGACGCGTTATGCCTGGCCGATTTGGTTTTATGTCGCTGTTACGGGGGTAATTGTTTATTGGATGATTGCTCCATTTTATAAATGATTAATTACAGTGGTCGTTCGTAAATTTGGGAATTCCCAAATTCCCAAATTTTCTATACAATCGAGTGCAAATCAGCCAAATTCCTTATTTTTCACTAAGTTCGTTTTCTAAAGAATGAAAATGATTGAAGGAGAAAAGTCTTTTTTAAAAACATACAGTTTCTATTTGGCAATTGGAATCATTGTTTCAATTTCTTTTTTCCTTTTTTCCATCGCTTTTTATCCTTTCGTAAATTCTGACGATGCGCTGAATGTATTGATGGCGCATGAATATCAATTGCCACATGATTTGTATTGCTGGGGACAAGATCGTGGCGGCACATTGATTCCGTTGATCAGTCAGGTTTTCAAAGCAATTGGTTTTGGTTCAATTTATGCTGTTTCTCTGAGCAACTATCTTATTTTATTCCTCGGTTTTTGGGGTTGGTCTACCTTGTTCAAAGACAATAGAATCATTTTGCTTCTGGCGCTATGCTGGTTTTTGCCCTATCAACGATTTTTAAATATTACCTCCTTTCCCATTGGAATGGGCTATAGTTTAATTGGATTTTCACTGGTCTTTATTCAGAAAATCAATTGGAAGGAAAATTTACTCACGCATTTCCCAAATTGGTTTCGCTTGGGTGCTATTGTGATCATTTGGTTGCTGGCCGTTTGGTGTTCGGATTTGGTTTTTATCACACTAATTGTGCTTTTTGGCACGAAGTTTTTACACGACCTATTGAAACACAAAAAGCTGGAATTTTCCACCATCGTCTTTGCCTTCGTGCTCGTATTTATTTTTCTAGCGATTCGGAAAATGAAAACCTATGCGACCGCCCAAACGGGTGAGTTTATGTCGATGAACTCCTGGGCTGAAATTCAATTGGCCTTTTTCAAAGTACGAATGGAAATTGTTGCGGTTTTATCGGGAAGTGAAGACCTTCTTTTGGCCCTTGGTGCATGGATATTATTGGTAATAATGATTTTTGGAATGTATTTAATTTACCGAAATCGAAAAAGCTTTCTCTTGTTTGAATCGGTTTGGATGAATTTTTTGCTGTTTGACGCGTTGGCAACTTTGTTGGTTATTTTCCTTGCACATTGGGTGTTGATCAATGAAATGGGTCGTTGGTATTTCGTGGCGCCCTATATTTCTATCAGCCTCTTATTTTTATTGCTGGTGGAGAAATTCAAACTACTTTCCTCCAAATCCATTTATTCTTTCTCGGTCATTCTTTTGTTGATTTTGGGCATTTCCAGTGTGACCAATGTGCTTCACTTTAACCAAGGGAAATATACTTCCTACCGATCTACAGCGGAAGAGTTGAATGAATTGGGCGAAATCGGCATCATCGGGGATTATTGGGATGCCTACCGACTTTCTATTGCGAATCCCGATCAAGTAAAAAGCACGCCGCACGATCAAAGTGACGTGAAAAACCAGGCATTGGTCTCTGCTGTTTTTGCGCAACCGAAAATTTATCTTTCCAAAGACATGTGGATGGAGGAGTTTCCAGATTCCATTGTTCAATTTGGTGTTTTATTGAAGAAAATTGGCAAGGAACGGAAGTTGGGTGGTTCGACTTTGTGCCAATACAAGGCAAGTAAGGAACCGCAAATTTTCCCACTGGACCAATTGAAATGCGAAGCAAAACTTTTCCAAACGGAATCCAATCGATTGGAATTGAAAACGGGCGACGCAAAAATGCGGGACAAAGTAATTGTATTCGGTCCATTCATTTCCATTTTGCCCGGGAAATATGAGATTAGAATTGTTTCCAATGCGCAATCAAGTAAAATACCCACGAAGTCTATTTTATTCGATGTAGCGGCAGATTATGGGCAAAAATCACTAGGTTTTGTCGATGTTGCTCAACTTCCCTTCCAATTCACCAAACAAAACGCGTTTTTCACCTATGCATTCGAAACAAAAGAATTGCTTCAACAGGCTGAATTTCGCATTTTGGTCAAAAAACCAGTTGATTGTACTTTCTATCGGTACGAATTGATTCCGTTGAAATGATTGATGCTTTCCCGTTTTAAAACTTTCGTCCAATAAAAAACCCTTCATCCGAAGACAAAGGGTTTCATTAAAATGTTCTGCAAATTATTTCGCTGCATCATATCTTTCCGCAACCGCATTCCAATCAATTACATTGAAAAATGAATTGATGTAATCTGGACGACGGTTTTGGTAGTTCAAATAGTAAGCATGTTCCCAAACATCCAATCCTAAAATCGGTGTTCCTTGGCAACCTTCACCCATCAAAGGATTGTCTTGGTTGGCAGTAGAACATACACACAATTTTCCTTCACAAACGCACAACCATGCCCAGCCAGAACCAAAACGAGTGGCTGCTGCTTTCGAGAATTCATCTTTGAAAGCATCGAATGATCCAAAAGTCGAATCAATGTCAGCAGCTAAAGCACCCGTTGGTGTTCCGCCTGCATTTGGCGCCATGATTGCCCAAAACAAAGAGTGATTGTAAAAACCACCTCCGTTGTTGCGAACAGCCGGCTTGTCTTTGCAAACTTTCATGATTTCATCAATGGTCATGTTGGCCATATCCGTTCCTTCAATTGCTGCATTCAAGTTGGTTGTATATGCTTGATGGTGTTTTGTGTGGTGGATTTCCATCGTACGCGCATCGATATTTGGTTCCAAAGCATCATAGGCGTATCCTAATTTTGGTAATTCAAAAGCCATTGTATTTTGTTTTTAATGAATATTAATGTTGTCTACCAAAGGTAGTGAAAATTGAGGGAATGAAATTTTTAAGATGAAGCGATCCTGGTGAATTAACAAAATTTATTTGTTTGTGTATTTCCCATTTTTGTAGGTCAAAAGATTTTTTTCATTTTTCGTCTCGGTAATTTCTTCCACGCAATCCCCGTTTACGACTTTGTTTTTCGTGGTGATTAACTCGCCTGTGAACGAGATTTGGTAAAAGCCGTTGACGATTTTCGGTGTGATGTTTAGTTTACGCGTAACCGTTTGGAATTCTCCTGAACAATTGGTATCCCACTCGCCAGAAGACAAATGTGTTTCGATGTCTGAAAGCACTTTTTTGAGTTCCTTCCCTTGGGGAATAAACAAGGAGATAACTTCGCTCTCATACGGATTGGCGCGGGAAGAACCGTGGTATTTCAAGCGAACGCCAAAGGCTCTGTTTTCTGGACTTACTTGATATTCTGTGAAATCTGCTATGATTTCCCGCAGGACAACAGCATCGGAAGCCCAGCCATTGGTAGCGCTGCTCTCAAAGTATTTTTGGATGATATTTCCAGTGGAATTTTCGACAATCAGAATATGACTATTGAATTCCATGAAATCCTCTTCCATCGTCACAATCTCAGGCAACAACACCAAGCTAAATCCTATTTTGTAGGGAATTTCTTTGACAACCAACAAATCTTTGTAAATGCTTTTTTCGGCCAATTTTAGTTGCTTCAAAATGGCAGGAAGGAAATCTTGGTTGGGAAGTGTATTTTTCACCTCCAGAAAGACTTGGCGTTCCAAATCCGACGGTTCAGCGGTCTTCTTTATTTTTTCGGCAGGTGGATTGTCATTGGTACAAGATTGTGTAATCACAAGGATCATTAAAAATGCCGAAATAATTTTGACTGCCTTCATCGTTGTCGTTTTTATTTTTTGTACTTCTCTTCGTATTTTCGGTACAATTGTTTTTGCCGATTGTCCAAATCTACCCAAATTCCATTCATTAACGCCAAAGTAACTTTATTGGTCATCATATCGAAAGCCGGACCTGCGCTCACAAACAAAGTCGCTTTTTTTCCTACTTCAATACTGCCGTAGTATTTGTCGATGCCCATAATTTCGCACGCACTCAAGCTCACGGAACGCAAAGCATCTTCCCAACTTAGGCCAAAACCAGTGGTATGTCCCGCTAAAAAGGGAATATTTCGCGCATTCATCGCTTCCATGTCGCCTTCGTTTTGTAGACAAAATTGGATGTTGGCTTCGCGTAAAATTCCCGGTAAACGATACGGTAAATCGATTGGATCGTCTTCGTTTTCAGGCAACATGTGCACCCGTGGCAACATGACCGGAATTTTGGAATCGTGCAATTGTGGAAGAATCAAATAGCTATCGTAACCACCAACAATGACGGGAAATTTCAAGTCAAAAGTTTTGCAAAAATCCAACACATCAAGCAATTGTTGCAACTCGTTGGCGTGAATGTACACGCGTTTTTGACCGTTGAAACAAGCTTTCATGGCTTCCAAGCGCAGCTCAGGAATTTCCCGGTTGTTTTTTTCAGCATACGCTTTTGCAGTAGCGAAAAAAGAATAAATTTCTCGTTTCGATTTTTCGTATTCGCCTTTTCGTTTGCTGGCATCGGAAGCATCTGTCGCTTTGCTTCTTCCTGGAAAAGAGGAAGGCCAGTTCAAATGAATGCCTTCGTCGATGCTTATTGCGGCATCTTCCCAATTCCAGCCGTCCAAATGTACCAGAGAAGAACTACCTGAAATGATTCCTCCACGCGGTGTAATTTGCGTAATCAAAACACCATTCGTGCGCACAGTGGAAATCACATCCGATTCCACGTTGTAAGCAATCAAAGCTCGAATGTGCGGGTTGAGTCGTCCAACTTCATCAAAATCACGGGTTGCGCGCACGGCGTCAATTTCCGTCAATCCCAAAGTAGAGTTGGGTGCCACCAAGCCAGGATACAAATGTTGTCCTTTCAAATCGATGATGGTATCCCAATCCGTAACGGAATAGGAATAGGTTAAAGAGTTTTTCACCAAAGTGATTTCTCCATTCTTTATTCCCACGGCGGCTGTTTCTAGGGTTTCTCCGTTGCCGACGTGCAAATACGCATTGGTCAATAAAATGGTTTTCTTCTGTTGACCGAAAGCCAAACTAGAGAAAAGAAGTAAAAAGAGGAAGGTATACTTCATGGCTTAATGATGATTTTCGTTTTCGGTACCTTCTTGGCCGATGGTATCGCAATGGTAAAATTTATTTCCTTTTTTGAAGAAAGGCACTTTTTTCTCGCCTTCTTCGGTGGCTTTGAGCATCAAGGATAAAATCCGCGCTCTTTCTACCGCGTCTCTTTTCTCTATAGCCAAATCTACTTTTCGGTCGAAAAGTATTTCCCCATCCACTATCGTGATTTCAGCGCGCGCTTCCACACTCAAAGGATTCGTAGACCAAAGTACCACATCGGCATCTTTTCCCACTTTCAAACTACCCATTCGATCATCGAGGTGCAACAATTTGGCTGGATTCAAGGTCACCAGTTTCAGCGCATCGATTTCGCTCATGCCACCGTATTTAATCGCTTTGGCGGCTTCTTGATTCAAACGTCTGCCCATTTCAGCATCGTCGGAGTTGATGGCAACCACCACGCCTTGCTCTTGCATCATTTGTGCATTGTATGGAATGGCGTCTTTGACTTCAAATTTGTACGCCCACCAATCGGCAAAAGTAGAACCTCCTGCGCCGTGTTTCGCCATTTTGTCGGCTACTTTGTATCCTTCTAAAATGTGGGTAAACGTATTGATTTTGAAACCCATGGAATCGGCCACGTGCATCAACATGTTGATTTCGCTTTGTACATAGGAGTGACAGGTAATGAAACGATTGGATTGTAGTATTTCCAACAAGGTTTCCAATTCCAAATCCGTTCGGTAGTCGCCGGTGGCTTTTTGTTTTTCGTAGGCTTTGGCTCGGTTGAAACCGTCGTAGAAAACTTGTTCCACACCCATGCGCGTTTGCGGAAAACGAACCGTGTTGTAATCGCCCCAATTGGCTTGTTTCACATTTTCTCCCAGCGCACATTTGATGAATTTGGGTGCATTGGGAATCAACATTTGGGCTGGATTGCTGCCCCATTTCAATTTGATCAAAGCCGATTGCCCACCAATGGGATTGGCAGAACCGTGCAACAATTGAGCCGCCGTAACGCCTCCAGAAAGTTGCCGGTAAATGTTGATATCATCTGAATTGACCACATCGCCAATCGAAACTTCAGCAGAAATCGCTTGTCCGCTTTCGTTCACTCCTTTTGAAATCGCGATGTGGGAATGTTCGTCGATAATACCCGGTGTAACGTGCATGTTGGAGCCGTCAATCTGAATGCCACCTGCAGCATTGGCATCTTTTCCTACGGCCGTTATTTTTCCGTTGCTGATTACGATGTTGCCTTTCTCGATTTTTCCTTCGGCTTCGTTGGTCCAAAGTGTTGCATTTTTGATCACGATGGTTTTTGCAAGCGTGTCTTCTGCGCGACCATACGCTGAAACCGGATGCAACGTGTTGCCAGCAATGTCTCGAATTTTGTAGGTTTTCGCTTCGACACGGACTCTGATTTTTTTGTTGCGAACGCCTGACCATTTCACCCAACTTCCGGTTGGAATTTGACCAGCGCCTTCAAAAACGCCAAATTTTTCAGTATATTTTCCTTTCAAATTCACCGAACCTTTCCATTCGTCGTTGTGGATTTTAAATTGAATCACAACATCATTTCCTGTCACTTCTAGGAACGGAACAATTTTTACACTGTCCTTGATTTCTGGATTTGGATTTTTGTAAACGATTTTTCCTGTCGGTTTGTCTGGCGTACCTTCAATCACAATCGGAAACGATTTCCCATCAATCACCAAGTTGTAATTTCCGCGAATGTCGACAACAGCGGCAGTTTTGTAAATACTATTTTCGCCGTTGATCCACGTTTCCAGGACGTCGCATTTTTCTTTGAATGGATTGCCGTTGTAAATTGTGAAACAGGCTTTCTTTCCTTTTTCCAAGGTGCCAATTTGACTTTCCATTTTCAGCATTTTGGCTGGTTCTGTGGTCAAAGCGGCTAGGGCAGTTTCGGCTGGCAATCCGGCTTCAATCAGTTTTTGCAAATTTTTCCAAAAGTCGGCCGAAGTTTTCAAACCCTGTGTTGTCAAGGCGAAGGGAATGTTGGCGCGTTTCACCAAGTTGGGATTCGCGGGCGCCAGTTCCCAATGTTTCAAATCACTCAGTGGAATTTGACGACTGATATACGGATCGTTTACGTCGTACGCTTCCGGAAAATTCATCGGCAACACCAGTGAAGCGTTGCTATTTTTAATTTCTTGCAAAGCGGCGTATTCATTTCCAGCTCCGAAGTAAATCATATTCAAGCCAAATTCTTTCGCGATTTTATCCGCCCGTAAAACTTCCCATTTGTCTTCTGTTTGAAAAAACAAAGGCAAATCCATCTGCGATTTTAACGCTTCCAACGACAAATCGATACTTTCTGATTTGCCTTTTTTGTACCATTCCAAATCGTAAAACGTTTGCCGTAACAAGGCAATACTTCCCATTTGCGACGAAGGATACGTTTGACGAGAAACGCCCGCTTCGAAAGAGAAAAAGGCGGCAGCGTTCGGTGCAATAACTTGTTTGTGAATTTCTGTTTGTCCCAAAGCAACCAAGGAACCAGTACCACGAGCTATCCCATCTTGAAAATGAGTAAGGGCAAAACCGAAGCCCATTTTTTGCAAATCTTCGATTTTTTTCGTGTCAAGGGTATAATTTACATCTGCGCGCGACTCAGGATGAATGGCTTCGTTCCAATAAAACGCTCCTTTTTTGGAACTTTCCAATTGCGGACGAAAACTAAAATTGGCGGCTTTCACATCGGGCAAACCAACGTTGCTGTTCAATTCAATAAACGAAGCGATAATCGTTTTTCCTTCGCAATCAATTTCCACGGCGCCTTTGGGTACCGAAACAAATCGACCGACCTCGATAATTTCACCATCGCGAAACAGCAAAGTACCTTTATCAATCGTTTCCGTTGGACTCACCAAAATCGTAGCGTTCGTAAGTGCCACGCAGGAATTGGGCGTTGGCGCTACACCATTTTGAGGATGCGTAACTTGTCCAAAACCAAGGAAAGAAATACTGAAAAATAGAAACAAAATGATTTTCATAGTTGCAAATTACAAATGCGGATGTGAAAATAAGGAATTCTAACTGAGTTCGTAAAGATTTGGAGAAGAAGGTGAATGGAATGGGTGGAAAAAGTGATGGAAATTACAGTAAATACTAAAATGTTCCCGCTTGTTTGTTGAAAATGAAAATATTAATTCTCTTTCCTATTTTGTTGATTTCGAAAATGTAAGTAACTTCGAGTAATACAGTTTGAACCAAATTAACTGCCGCATATTCCCAGAAACAATGAGAAATCTTTTATTTTTGATTAGTTTATTTGCCTTTTCAAATAGCTATTTTGCTCAATGGCAACAAATCTATGACCTTGCTGAAGTATATGACGGCGGTGATATATTCGGTCAGGCTATGGAATTTTATTCAGAAGATTATGGGGCTATTTTAAGTCTGGGCATGACATCAAGTGCTACGAATATCTCCTATTCCAAAATTTTGATTACCAAAGATGGTGGACAAAGTTGGGACTCCACCATTTTCTATAATACAACAGGCTCTCTTGCCGATAACTTAAAAATGCCAACGGATTCTATAATTTATTTTTGTTTTTTAGAACAGGTTTATCCAGTTGGCGCCCCATCCTATGCGAAAACTGGGGTAAAACGATCCTTGGACCAAGGAACAACTTGGACAACGCATTGGATAGACACGAATTATAGTGCAGGATTACCAGATAATAGTTTGTTTTTTTTAAATGATAGTATGGGCATATACTGCATCAATCAACATGTTTTTTTCACAAAAGATTATGCAGAGTCTTGGGAGGAAATTTCCAATCAATCCATTACCAATACTGGAGGGATAATAGATAAATTCGTACTCTATAACTTTGGTTTTTTACATCAATACGATCCTTTTGCCGATACTTTTACCTCGATGCCTTATTCACCCAATTGTGAAGGGCAAGTTGATTTTTCTAATTTTAGAAATAACAAGGCGTACAGGACGATTTTTGCCCAAGATGGTCCGCAACAAGGCTATACAAATAATAATTATGGTGTTTTGATCATTGATGAACTTCCCTTTGGGGATCAACGAGTTATTCACTTCCCCAACATGGGGCATTTTGGTGATTTGGAATTGTCGGAACATGGGATTTTCTTGCAAATTGCCGGCGTAATTTTTCGATCGTGGGATGATGGAGCAAGTTTTGAACAATTGCCTATCGTTGCAACTTCCACGGGAATTGGTTACTTGGATATGATTAATGACACGGTTGGCTATGCGCTCACGCTTAAACCAGGTATAAATTTCAACCCCAATTATGAATTGTGGAAAACCACCAATGGCGGCGGTTTGAGTGGAACGCCCATTACGATTCATTCATTTATAGAAGGAGTTGGTATTTCGGAGATTTCACAAAATTTCGCTTTCCAAATTTACCCCAATCCATCTCAAGGTCAATTTATACTTCGTTCCGAAACGCTACTGGAGCGAATGGAGGTTTTCAATTTACTGGGTGAGAAAATTATGGGCCAAAACGTTCAACACACCGAAGTGACCCTTGATTTGGCGAACTATGAATCGGGTATTTATTTTGTTCGTGCTTTTTCTGCGGATGGTTTGGCGGAGCAGCGAATTGTTTTGGCGAAATGATATAAATAATTTCTGTATTTCAATTGGTGTTTTAAGTTTAAATCGAAAATATCCTCCCCCTGCGCCCCCTCCAAAGGGGGGAACAAAAATCGGGGCGTTCGTAAGTGCAACGCAGGAATTGGGCGTTGGCGCTACACCATTTTGTGGATGCGTAACTTGTCCAAAACCCAGGAAAGAAATACTGAAAAATAGAAACAAAAAGATTTTCATAGTTGCAAATTACAAATGCGGATGTGAAAATAAGGAATTCTTGGTGAGTTCGTGAAGATTTTGGAGAAGAAGGTGAATGGATTGGGTCGAAAAAGTGAAGGAAATTAAAGTAAATACTGAAATGTTTCCGTTTGTTTGTTGAAAATGAAAATATTAATTCTGTTTCTTGTTTGGTTGATTTCGAAAATGTAAGTAACTTAGAGATAAATAGATTGAACCAAATTAACTGCCGCATATTCCCAGAAACAATGAGAAATCTTTTATTTTTGATTAGTTTATTTGCCTTTTCAAATAGCTTTTTTGCTCAATGGCAACAAATCTATGATCTTGCTGAGGTATACGACGGCGGTGATATCTTCGGTCAGGCTATGGAATTTTATTCAGAAGATTATGGGGCTATTTTAAGTCTAGGCATGACATCAAGTGCTACGAATATCTCCTATTCCAAAATTTTGATTACCAAAGATGGAGGGCAAAGTTGGGATTCTACCATTTTTTATAATACAACAGGCTCTCTTGCTAACAACTTAAAGATGCCAACAGATTCAATAATTTATTTTGGCTTTACTGAGCAGGTTTTTCCAGTTGGGGCACCTTCCTATGGAAAAATTGGTGTAAAGCGATCCATGGATCAAGGTTCCACTTGGACAACGCAATGGATTGACACGAACAGTAATACAATGGTAGGTGATAATAGTTTTTGTTTTTTAAATGATAGTATGGGTATTTATATTTACCATCAAAATGTATTATTCACAAAAGACTATGCTGAAACCTGGGAAAAAATATCCGATCAATCTATCACCAATGTTGGTGTAGCAGATGATAAATTCGTACTCTATAACTTTGGTTTTTTGCATCAATACGATCCATTTGCAGATACGTTCACAACCATAGTCTATTCGCCCAATTGTGAAGGACAGGTTGATTTTTCGAATTTTAGAAACAACAAAGCGTACCGAACGATTTTTGCCCAAGATGGTCCGCAACAAGGCTATACAAATAATAATTATGGTGTTTTGATCATTGATGAACTTCCCTTTGGCGATCAACGGGTTATTCATTTTCCCAATATGGGGTATTTTGGTGATTTAGAATTGTCGGAACATGGGATTTTCTTGCAAATTGCAGGTGTCATTTTTCGATCATGGGATGATGGCGCAAGTTTTGAACAACTGCCTATCGTTGCACCTTCCACGGGAATTGGTTACTTGGATATGATCAACGACTCAGTTGGCTATGCGCTTACGCTCAAACCAGGCGTAAATTTCAACCCCAATTATGAGTTATGGAAAACCACCAATGGCGGCGGTTTGAGTGGCACACCCATTACTATCCATTCATTTATAGAAGGGGTTGGTATTTCGGAGATTTCACAAAATTTCGCTTTCCAAATTTACCCCAATCCATCTCAAGCCATATTTACGCTCCAATCAACAAGGAAAATTGATAAAGTAGAGGTTTTCAATTTACTGGGCGAGAAAATAATGAGCAAAAAAGTTAAACAAGCTGAAGTGACCCTTGATATGGCGAACTATGAATCGGGAGTTTATTTTGTTCGTGCTTTTTCAGCGGATGGTTTGGCGGAGCAGCGAATTGTTTTGGCGAAATGATATAAATAATTTCTGTATTTCAATTGGTGTTTTAAGTTTAATTCGAAAATATCCTCCCCCTGCGCCCCCTCCAAAGGGGGAAACAAAAATCGGGGCAACTATAAATCCTAAAAATCTGCGTAATCTGTGGCAACGTTATCCGCGTTCGTTTCTGCCTTCCTGCCGCATTCATTCACCTGCCCAATATCAGTAAATATTTCCAATTTAATACCGAGCAAATTTTAGTAGATTTGTACTTAGAAATTAGAACTTATGTACAACGCACTTTTACACGCACATTCAGGCTTTCGATGGGTTATTTTAGCCTTGCTTATTTTCGCAATTTTCAATGCATTTACCCGAAAAAATGTTTTCGAGAAAAAAGATAGAACCCTTTATTTGATGACGATGATCATGATGCACATCATGTTGTTGTTTGGTTTGGTTTTGAATTTCCTTTCACCAAAAGTGAGTTACGCAAGTGGATTTATGAAAGATGGTTCTTTGCGTTTCTTTGGAATGGAACATTTACTGGGCATGTTGATTGCCATTATTTTGGTAACCATTGGAAGAAGAAAATCGGAAAATGCCATTGAGGCAGCCGACAAACACAAAAAAATCAAAGTATATTATACGATAGCTTTGATTATCGTTTTGGCGATGATTCCTTGGCCATTTAGAGCATCATTGGGAGGTTCATGGTTTTAACGAGAATTGGTTTTATTGCTCTTCTTTTGTTTTTAGTAGCTTGCGAAGCTGAACCAAAAACATGCTCGGATTGCAAAGACGACTATTCCGTGGGTCAGTATTTGTATGAAAAACAATGTACGGCTTGTCACGGGGCAGACGGTAAATTGGGCAATTCCGGGGCAAAAGATTTAACGCAAAGCATCTTGACAGAAGTTGAAATTCGTGAGATTTTGAACGAAGGAAAAGGAGCCATGCCCGCACAAATTGAATTGATTGCCAATCCAGATGAAATGGATTCGGTCATTCAATACATCCAAAAATTTAGAAAATAATGGAACAAACCGGCAGTCATGTTACCGTGGATTTCCGCGAAGAAAGAGCGGTTTTGGTAGGTGTGATTCAGCAAGGAATGTCAGAAGAACAATCGGCTGAATATCTTGACGAGTTAGAGTTTTTGGCTGAAACGGCAGGAGCGATGACCATCAAAAAATTTACGCAAAAAGTTCAATTGCCGAATCCCAAAACCTACGTAGGAAAAGGAAAAATGCAGGAAATCCTTGAATTCATTGAAGGAAATGATATTGAATTGGTGATTTTCGATGATGAATTATCGCCCAGTCAAACCCGAAATATTGAGAAGGTATTGGAAGTAAAAGTCCTGGATCGAAACAATTTGATCTTGGATATTTTCGCCAGTCGCGCTCGAACATCTCATGCCAAAACCCAAGTGGAATTGGCGCAATTGCAATACTTGTTGCCACGATTGACGGGTTTGTGGACGCACCTCGAACGACAAAAAGGAGGGATCGGTTTGCGTGGACCAGGAGAATCGCAAATTGAATCGGATAGACGAGTCATTCAACAAAAAATATCGTTATTGAAATCTCAGTTGGTCGACATCGACAAACAAATGGGCATTCAACGCGGCAATCGCGGTCAAATGGTGCGTGTGGCCTTGGTCGGTTATACCAACGTGGGAAAAAGCACCATCATGAACATGCTGAGCAAAAGTGACGTGTTTGCGGAAAACAAATTGTTCGCCACGCTGGACACCACCGTTCGAAAAGTGGTGATTCACAATTTACCGTTTTTGTTGACCGATACCGTTGGTTTTATTCGCAAGTTGCCGCATCAATTGGTGGAATCGTTCAAATCCACCTTGGATGAAGTACGTGAAGCCGATTTATTGGTGCACATTTTGGATTTGTCGCACCCAAATTTTGAGGATCATTTCCGCGTCGTAAAAACGACCTTGGCCGAAATCGACAAGAAAGAAAAGCCTGTTATTTTGGTGTTCAATAAAATGGATGCCTACCAGCCCGTAGAATTGGAAGACGAAGAAACAGGCGAAAGACACACGCCCACCATGGACGAATTGAAAAAATCATGGATGGCGAAATTGGAAGAAACGAATTGTGTTTTCATTTCCGCTCAAGAGAAAACAAACATTGAGGAACTGAAAGAAATGCTTTACGAGAATGTAAAAGAGATTTTCAAAGTACGTTACCCGTACAATGATTTTTTGTTTTAAAAATTATCGAAACAAAAAAAAGGGTGAAAATAATTTCACCCTTTTTTTTGTTAAATATTTAGCGTACCAAATGAAAGAATCCATCGAGACTTACAGTGTGTCCACTGATTCCATTCAGTAGTATTTTATAGAAATACACACCATCATCTGCAGGATTACCTGATTTTGTTAAACCATTCCAACTAGGGTTCGCGCTTGTTTGATCAAACATAGTATTTCCCCATCTATTGAAAATCTGCATGTGAATCGTCTTTACGTTTTCCGTCTCTATAAAAAAGAAGTCATTGGCCAAATCACCGTTTGGCGAGAAGACATTTGGGATTTCCCAAGCTGGTTTGAAAATAAAGTTGACAATTATGGTAATATTGGTTGTGTCTGCGCACCCTGCTGCATCTGTCGCAATTAGTTGCACAATATATTGACCAGAGTCTGGATAATTCGTTGAAACGGAGTTTAAGTTGAATGTATTGGCAACCTCACCGTTTCCAAAGTCCCAAGAATAAGTTATCGCATTTTGACTGTTGTTGCTTAGAATAACATTCATTGGAGCAACTCCAACAAAAGGAGTTGCTGTGGCGCTCGCTATTGGTGCGCTCAAGGCATCTACAGTCACGTTACCGGTTGCGGCGCAAACATTGTCTGTAGCAATCAAATAATAAGTTCCTGGAGGCAAGTTGTTGACAGTTGCGGATGGATAGGTGTTGGGACTCCCAAGACCAGGACCAAACCACAAATAATCGACTGGACCGGTTTGCCCGGAAACAACTCCCGTTATACTTCCATTCGGCAAACAGGATGCCGCAGGGGTAGACAAAGTTGAACTTACCTGAAGCGTTTGACGAACCTGAAGGATACCAAAGGCTGTGCCAGCTGATGAACAACCATTCGAAACGTTAACAATGAATGGAATATCTACATTGTTAACCCCTCCGTCAAAAATATAGGTAGAGCTGTTGGTATCACCATTACTCCATGCGTAGGTATAAGGTCCGCCACCACCAGCTGTGATTAAAACAGATACCAAAGCTGAATCTGGAATACAATCTACCGTCAATGTGTCATTTGGTATTAGTTGCAATTGAATTGGTATGTCATCCACAACTAAAATAACACTATCCTGAACGGTCCATCCACAAATATCCACGACGCTAACAATGTATTGAATGGTGTCTGGGTGAATTCCGTTGTTCGGAAAATAGGTGGGATTCTGCGTATCTCCATAAGACCAATTGGTTTCATAAGGGCCAACGGATCCATCAATATTCGTAACCGTTACCATGGGCATATCACTGATACAAAGTGCGAATACAGTGTCTGGTACGTCAAAGGTGAAATCGTAATGATCCACGATGTAGAGCGTGAGTGAATCGTATAAAGTGTCACCACAAACCGTAATAGTGTAACCCTTTATCTCAATCCATTCCATGGGTTCGGTTAGTCCATCGGCAATGGGTGAAATGATGTAGCTGACCGAGTCTACCCCAATTGGGAAAACAATGGAGGTGGGTAAAGTGGTAAAATCAGCAGCCGTCGCATTTCCATTGTAGGATATTGTGAAGGTTTGCACAGTATCTGTATAAAAAGACGGCCGTATAAAAAGTAATTCGGTGGAAACGCAGTCCTCAGCTAAAAGGGTATCCGTAAAACTTCCTAATATTTGAGCATGTGTTTCGATTGTCACTACGTTCGAAACGAAACTTTCTGATTTTAAAAATACGCCAGAATCCAATCCGGTATCCATCACATTACAAATCGCTAATTTGATATGATACGTTCCGCCACATACCAAATTCGATACCGCCAATAAATTGGTCGTACTTCCTGTGTAACCTTGACCAGTAAAATTTCCATAACTAGTGGTGAAATAAACAGCATTCGCTTGCCAATTTGGGTCGGCTGCTGCGCAAGTTGAAGCAGATCCGAAACCTGAAGGAAAACCTGAATTAACAGTATTTATTGAAACAGGAACGTTCGTACCTGGAACCAAAGCAACATTTACCGCTGAATTGGCATAGGGTCCAGAGATGCCGGGTCCAGAAAGGAAAAATCCGAATGCATCATTGAAATTTGAACAGGTGTAATTAGCGTATTCCGTTGAGGCGAATACATATTCAAAATTTAGAGTATCCCCTGTTGCAATAAAATCGAATTCAATAATAGTACCATTGGTAGGTGATCCTAAAGCGATTGCAGTTAAATCAGCATCGAAAACCATTGCGGATCCCGCTGTTTTTAAATTTACGCCACTCGGAAACGGAAAACCTGCTGTAGCTGTAAAAGTTTGTGCAGATAGTTGAGTGGTTTGAGCACTCGCCGCAATACCATTGTAGGTAACATTGAAAGCGGTTATACCATTTCCAATTAGTACGTCTTGCACCAATTGAGCTGGCGTAAGGGTATTCTGATAAGTAAAAGTTTGTGATTTAGCGTTACCCGAAATGAATATCAGGGCAACAAAGAAAATGTATTGCGAAAGTGCTTTCATAGTTTGTTTTATGTCTTACTCGAACGAAAGGACGACGAAATTTTATAAAAATAGGTTGCGTCTCGTTCAATATTTGAGGAATTTCCTAAAAAATCCCCATCTTTGAGCCAAAGTAATACAAAAATGAAAAATACCCAAGATTTTATCGCAAATAACAAGGAACGATTTGTTAACGAATTGATCGATTTATTGAAAATACCGTCCGTTTCAGCGGATGTAGCGTTTTCTAAAGATGTGCACTTAACAGCGGAATCCGTAGCCAATCATTTGAGACAAGCGGGTGCTGAAAATGTAGAAATTTGTCAAACAGCCGGTTATCCAATTGTTTACGCCGATAAAATTTTTGATAAAAGTTTGCCAACGGTTTTGGTATACGGACATTACGATGTTCAACCCGCTGATCCATTGGAATTGTGGACGAGTCCAGCTTTTGAACCGGTGATCAAAGCGACTGAAATTCATCCGGATGGCGCTATTTTCGCCCGCGGCGCTTGTGACGATAAAGGTCAAATGTTCATGCACGTGAAAGCTTTTGAAGCCATGATGCAAGCCAATGAATTGCCTTGCAACGTAAAATTCATGATTGAAGGAGAAGAGGAAGTGGGCAGTTCTAATTTGGGAATTTTTGTTCAAAACAACCATGAAAAATTAGCAGCAGATATTATTTTAGTTTCTGATACGGGCATGTTAGCCAATGATGTTCCTTCGATTACGACTGGTTTGCGTGGATTGAGCTATGTGGAAGTAGAAGTGACTGGACCGAACCGTGATTTGCATTCTGGTTTGTACGGTGGTTGCGTGGCCAATCCAATCAATGTGTTGTCAGACATGATTGCTTCTTTACACGATGAAAATCAGCACATCACGATTCCAAATTTTTACGATGACGTCGTTGAATTGTCAGCGGAAGAAAGAGCGGAAATGGCAAAAGCACCTTTCAGTATTGAAGCCTACAAAAAAGCATTGGATTTAGGCGATGTTTATGGTGAAACAGGTTATTCTACACCGGAAAGAGGTTCCATTCGTCCTACTTTGGATGTAAACGGAATCTGGGGTGGTTACATTGGTGAAGGCGCCAAAACAGTGATTGCTTCGAAAGCGTATGCAAAAATCTCCATGCGTTTGGTTCCGAATCAAGATCCAACTAGAATTACAGAATTGTTTACGAAACATTTTGAAGGGATCGCACCGAAAAGCGTGAAAGTGAAAGTTACGCCGCATCACGGTGGCGAACCAGCGGTAACGCCGATCGATTCCATCGGTTATGCTGCAGCGAGCAAAGCCTATGAAGCGTCTTTTGGTAAAAAACCTATTCCAGTTCGAAGTGGAGGAAGTATTCCAATTGTTGCGATGTTTGAGAAAGAACTGGGCTTAAAAACGGTCTTGATGGGCTTTGGTTTGGATAGCGATGCGATTCATTCACCGAATGAACATTTTGGCTTGTTCAATTACTACAAAGGCATTGAAACGATTCCTTATTTCTATAAATACTTTACTGAATTGTCCCACTAAATGAAACGAACGATTCTGCTTTTTGGCGCACTTTTTCTACTTTTTTCCTCTTGTATCGAGTTGGAAGAAGTGAATGTGGTTTCTGTAGGGAAAGTGAAATTGGAAACCATTGAAGGAACGATGGCCAAGGTGAATGTGGACGTAGAATTGGAAAATGCGAATTTTTTCGGGATAAAAATCAAACCTTCGGTTTTGGATATTTATGTGGAAGATGAGTACATCGGGAAAGTTTATTTGCTTGAAAAAGTCAAAATAAAAAGGAAAAGCACCCAAGTCTACAACGCCAAAATTCAACTAGCAGGTGAAGAAGGCATACTTCGGAAAGTCGTCAAGTATTCATTGAAGAAAGAATTGAAAATACGTTTAACCGGAAATGTGAAAGGTTCTGTCTATGGTTTCCCGAAAAAGGTAAAAGTAGACGAGACCAAAACCATTGATGGGAGAAAACTAATGATGCAAATTCCTTTCCTGAATTAATCGACCTCTTCGATAAATACTCTGGGCATCCGCAAGGATAAACTGGTCATGATCTCGTAAGGAATGGTGTGGCAAGATTCTGCAAAGGTTTCAATGGCTTGATTTTCGCCAATAATCTCCACTTCATCTCCCACATGTAAATCCGAAGATTGACAATCAATCATGAGCATGTCCATGCAAACGCGACCAACCGTTGGGTAATAATTTCCGGCGATGAAAACACCTCCGTTTCCATTGCTCAACATTCGTTTAAATCCATCGGCATAACCAACGGGAATAATGGCCATTGTCATTTCCTTTTCGGAAGTAAATGTTCTACCATAACCGATCGAATCGCCGATTTCCAACTTTTTGATTTGAGAAATGGTACTTTTCCAAGACAAAACGGGCTGAAGGGATTCTTGAACTTTGGCATTGCTGCTCATACCAAACATGCCTATTCCAAGGCGAACCATGTCAAAGGAATATTCTGGGTAATTGCTCACACCTTCACTATTCAAAATATGTCTTAAAATCGGATACGCTAGTGATTTTTGCAGCATTTCAGAAACGTGCTGAAAGCTTTTCAATTGACTTAATGTGAAAGAAGAATCTTCTAAATTGTCGGCATCTGCTAAATGAGAGAAAACGGATTTCACTTTCAATTCAGGTTGTACTTTTAAGTAACTCACGACTTTTTGCAGGTCTTCCGGCATAAATCCCAAACGATGCATCCCGGTATCAAATTTCAAATGCACGGGAAATTGATCAATTCCTTCATGAATCAATTCGGTTACCAAAGCCTCCATTTGCTCAAATGAATACACCGAAGGTTCCAATTGATATCGAATACAATCTTGCCAAGTAGAAGCATCACTGTTCATGACCAAAATCGGCAGTTGAACGCCACTTTTTCTCAATTCCACCCCTTCATCGGTGTAGGCAACTCCCAAATACGAAATACCTTGTTGCTCGAGGAAATGAGAGATTTTGGTCAACTCCGCTCCGTACGATTGCGCTTTCACCATGGCCAACAATTGACACGATTTGGGAACACGATTTTTCCAAACTGTCAAGTTGTTTTTCAAAGCGGGGAGATTGATTTCTACAAAGGTGCTGTGGTTTCTCGCTTTGAGTCGATTGGCCAAGCGAATTAGTTCCGTTTGGGCTCCTTTGAAAAGCAACACCGAATTTTTCACCTCCAGCAAATCCGTTATTTCATCTGTACCAAAGACAATGAAAGCATCTTGATTGGCAAGGACACGTTTCATGGAGAAACGTGCTATCAAGTCGCTGAATATATTTTCTGAAAGATTCGAAAAAGCATTGTTGGGCAAAATAAGCAGTCTGTTTTTCTTTCCTGCAATCGATTTTTGATACCCCAATGCTTGTTCTAAACCATCTAAATTCCAATTGTAGGCATCAAACAAAAGCAAATTGTCGTGAATGCCTTCAAAGCTTTCCATGCGCAAGGCAATTTTGGGAAGCGAAGTCATTTTGGATTCGATTTCCTCATCAGAAAGACCTAAGTTTTCGGCTACCAGACGAATCAAAGATTTATTTTGGTCTTTGTAATTTTTGCTGGATTTACTGAAAACTGCGTTGGAAGAATTTTTGAATTCTGCTTTCAGATTCTCGGGAGCAAATATTTTTTCTACGTTCGCAAAGAGCAGTAGTTTTTCATCGAAATGCTGAATGTCTGTTTCAAAACCATCACGGTGCGCCAAGCCAAACGAGGTGAAAATCCCCAAGGTCGGTTGTATCATTTCTGCCAAGGATTGCATCTCCCCTTTTTGTGAAATACCTGCTTCAATCAGTGCGATTTGCGTAGTTGAATCGATTTCAAACAAGGAAAGTGCCACGCCCAACTGAGAGTTGAAACTTTTTGGACTTCTGCTCACCACAAAACGATCGGATAGCAAATGGTACAGCCATTCTTTCACGGTAGTTTTTCCTGCACTGCCTGTAATGGCTACAACTGGAATTTGAAATCGAATTCGGTGGTGTTTCGCCCAAATTTGTAAAGCGGATAAAACCTGATCAACGCGAATAAAAGTAGCTTCAGGAAAATCTTTTAACACAACAGCTTGGTCAATTAAAAAAGCGCGAACACCTTTGTGGTAAGCATCTTCAATGAAATCATGTCCGTTGTGTTGCAGTGATTTTAGGCAAATAAAAAGTGTATGATCACCTTGGTGAATTTTTCGCGTATCGTAGGCAATGCTATGAATCGACTCGTGGTTGGCGCTTTGCACCAAATCACCAGAGCAAATCTCTGCAATCTCTTTATTTGTGTAGTTTATTTTCAATGTTTTATTTTATTAAAACAAGTACGGCAAAGTGGCTCATAATTCTCTTTTGCACCCAAGAATACACGTTCATCATTGGAAGCGATCCGGTGAGAAAATTGAGCCAAATTTCCACAAGATACACAGATTGCGTGTACTTTGGTCACATATTCTGCCGTTGCCAATATAGCGGGAATTGGTCCAAATGGTACACCTTTGAAATCCATGTCCAAACCGGCGATAATTACGCGGGCACCTTTGTTCGCTAATTCCGAGCAAACGCTGGCCAAATCTTCATCGAAAAACTGAGCTTCATCGACCGCAACTATTTTTTCTTTTTTCCAAAGGGCCACTATTTCTGCTGAATTATCAACGGCTTTTGCTTGAATGGCTGTTCCTTGATGGCTCACCACATTTTCTTCGCTGTAACGGTTGTCAATTTTCGGTTTGACCAACAGGATGCTTTGTTGCGCAAATTCAGCTCGACGGATTCGACGAATCAATTCTTCTGTTTTACCAGAAAACATGGATCCGCAGATTACTTCAATCCAACCATTGGTGCGGTTGTCATCAGGAAATTGTTCTAAAAACATACTCTAGTCCGTCTATTTTATTGAGAAATGAACAAGTCGGTCGTTCATATCATTCTTGAAAGGTAGCACTTTGCACAACGCAATTCTGATATAAAATTCGTTATTTTGTAGCGCAGCTCAAGTGGAAAGTTAGCAACTTGGGTCAAATGTTGAAAAATTAAAAAAGTCATACTCGCATGAAACGAATTGAAGTATTGAATAGAATACGAGAAATCTACGATCGATTGGAAAACGAATCCTTGGAACCGCAAGAAATTGATGAGTTGGTGGATCTTTCTAACAACTTGTACGAGCGGGCTTTAATTTTGCGATACAAAGTTGCAGAGCAAAAAATATTCGGAGAGAATAATGACTTGAATACGGCTGAAATCGCTGATAAGGCAGAAGAAGTTTCAACAGAATTGCCAAAAGAAACTGCGCCAACACCGACCATTGATTTTAGCATTTTCGAAGAAAAAATCGAACCGGTGGAGGAAGAATTGGCGGCGCCAGAAAAAGAAGAGTCTATTTTTGAGTTTACGATGGAAGAACCTGCCATCCTTTTTCAATCCACTGAAACAATCGAAGAAAACGAGCCTGAAACGGAGGAACCACTAGAAGAAGAGATGATCCCAGTTCAAAAAGAGGTCGTAATGCCTGAGGAAGAACCAGCTCCAATTACGCCAGTTGCAACGAATACCAACCAAGACAACTGGTCGGTCTATTTTGAGCAAGTGTTGAATATGCATGGTTCAGGTTTACAAACCACTTTGCACGCTTTATCGGGTTCATTTGGTTTAAATGAACGCATTTTATATATCAACGAATTGTTCAATGGAGAAGCGGAAAACTTTTCCAATGCGATCATTGAAATGGACAAAATCATGGATTGGGCAACTTGCAAAACAATCCTCAATCGATTGGCCAATCAGCAAGGTTGGGAAAAAGAAAGTGAAACAGTGGGTGAATTTGTTTTGCACGTGAGACGGAAATATGCTTAAACGACTTTTAGTTTTATTCTTACTCGTTTCCCAATCGGTTTTTGGCCAGTTGGATCAAGTGCGCGCCTGGACTAAAACCTTGTGTTCACCTGAAATGCATGGAAGAGGATATGTGGCGGGTGGCGATAGCTTAGCGGCAAATTTTCTTGCCAGTGAATACCAAAAAATTGGTTTGGTACCGATTCCTGGACAATCGAATATGTTGCAGGCTTTTCAATTTCCGGTAAACACGTTTCCTACAGAAATGAGTGTTCGTTTGGATGGAAAAGAAATGGTGCCTGGTCAAGATTTCATTGTAGATCCAGCCAGTGGAAGTTTCAAGGGTAAATTGAATTTTGTTGCATTGAACGCCACGCAAATTTATCAAACAGAGAATTTGAATACGCTACTTTTCGAACACAAGGAAAAGTACATGAACGCACTTGTGGCGGATTTATCAGGTGCGAAGGGAGATTCGTTGAAAATAATCAAGGCTCGATTGAAAAATTGGGCATCCAGTATAACGGTGGTAGAATTGTATTCAGCCAAATTCACTTGGTCGGTTGCACAAGATGCCTTTCGTTTCCCTTACCTTTTCTTGCGTGATTCCCTTTGGCAAAACCAATCGGTTGAAATTGACATTCAAAACAAATTGATTCCCAATCACCTTGCTAACAATGTTTTGGCTTACTTGCCTGCAAAAAAGAAAACCAAAAAAACCATTTTCTTTTCGGCGCATTATGATCATTTGGGTCAAATGGGCAGTTCCACTTATTTTCCAGGCGCCAACGACAATGCCAGTGGTTCTGCTATTTTGTTGTCTTTGGCGAGTTATTTCAAGAAAAAACCAGCGAAATACAACATTGTCTTTGCCGCGTTTGCAGGAGAAGAGGCAGGATTGTTAGGTTCCAGATATTATGTAAATCACCCGATTATTCCTTTGTCAGATATGCGATTCTTGATGAATTTGGACATCATGGGAAGTGGTGAAGAAGGAATCACGGTGGTGAATGCCACACTTTTCCCAAAGGAATTCAAACAACTTCAGAAAATCAACAAGCAAGCTAAATTGCTTCAGGTGGTAAAATCAAGAGGTCCGGCTGCTAATTCTGATCATTACTTTTTCTCTGAGAAGGGAGTTCCTGCTTTTTTCATTTACACGATGGGACCAAACAAACATTACCACGACATTTACGATACCTACGAAGCGTTAAGTTTTGCTGAATATTCTGATTTAACGGAACTGTTAAAACGTTTCGTGAAAAAACTTTAATCCCTTAGACTGGTATATTGTTAGCCAATTTTTGTCAAAATAATTAAATTGGTTTTACTAACTTGGACTATATTTTTACAACTATGAAGTTAATTCTACTTGGCATTTTGTTTGTTTTGGCAACCAATTTATCCTTCGCTCAGCCTTATGCGGGCAAAGAAGGAAAGAAATTTGTGCCAGCAAAGGCAGCGGGTTGTACGCCGCCCAACACTTCCACCACGATGGAATTCAATAACGTTCGTATGTTGGTGCATACCGCCGGAAATTTGTGGCAACGGTATCCGCAGAATAATTCCATGTACGAAGTTCCCAAGAATTCCGGTATCATGTGTCTTTTTACCTCCGCGCTTTGGTTGGGAGGAACAGATGCCAACGGACAATTGAAATTAGCTGCTTTGCGTTACCGAGATGGACAGGATTATTGGACTGGTCCCTTGATTCAAACTACGGCTGAAGTAAATTCAGCTGTTTGTAATCAATATGATAAACATTTTGTGACATCCAAAGATGATGTTCAAACTTTTGTTGCCTGGTACAAAGCGGGAATTGAAGATCAACAAAACGGAACTTCCAATCAATCAAGCCAGTTTCCTGGCTACAAAGTGCCAGATATCATTAAAAATTGGCCAGCACATGGAGATGTTGCATTAGGGCAAGATCAATATTTGGCTCCATTTTTTGATTACAATGAAGATGGACTGTACAACTGGGAAGACGGGGATTATCCATGGCATGATATCTACAAAACAAAAAATTGCGAAACCGATAGACGCGTTTCCTTGTATGGTGATTTGAATTATTGGTGGGTCATGAATGACAAAGGAAACATTCATACCGAAACGGGTGCCGATCCCATTGGAATGGAAATTCGAGCCCAAGCTTTTGCCTTTGCCTCCAATGATGAAATCAACAACATGACTTTCTACAACTACGAATTGATCAACCGAGGAAGTTTGACCTTGTACAATACGTATTTTGGGTTCTTTACCGATGGAGCATTGGGCAATCCGTACGATGATTTCGTAGGTTGTGATGTCAACCGTGGATTGGGTTATTATTACAATGGAAATAACTTTGATACGGATATCAGTGGATTCAAAGGGTACGGATCTTCACCACCAGCGGTTGGAGTTGATTTCTTTGAAGGACCGTATCAAGACGATGATGGGGTGGACAATGCCTTTGGAATTGGAGAAGGGGAAGCTTTAAACGGAATTGGATACGGCGATGGAATCGTCGACAACGAACGATTTGGGATGCGCCGATTTTTGTATTATAGTAACTCCACGAACGGAGCCGAACCAAGTCAAACGGATCCAATTGGTGCATCGGATTATTACAATTACTTGCGAGGATACTGGAAAGACGGTTCACCTTTTTATTATGGAGGAAGCGGGCACATTTCAGATCCAGAAGCCAACCCTAATCGTCCCTGTGATTTTATGTTTCCTGGCGATACCGACCCATTGGGTTGGGGAACGGGCGGATATGTCGAAGCACCTTGGACCGAACAAACAGCGGGAAATACACCGAATGACCGTCGATTTTTACAATCAGCAGGTCCTTTCGTTTTAAAACCTGGCGCTGTCAATAACATTACGGTAGGCGTTGCTTGGGCAAGAAGTGCCGCAGGAGATCCATTTGCTAGCGTAGAAGTTTTAAGAAGAGCCGACGACAAAGCACAAGCCTTGTTTGAAAATTGTTTTCGAATCATTGAAGCACCGCATGCGCCGAATTTGCAAATTCAAGAATTGAACAATGAATTGTTGCTGTTTCTGTCCAATACACCGGGCTCCAACAATTACAAAGAAGCGTATGAGGAAGAAGACCCATTTATCGTTTCTCCAGATCCAAATGCCGATAAAACCTATAATTTCCAAGGATATCAAATTTTTCAATTGGCCTCTGCGGCTGTTTCTTCTTCTGAATTGGAAGATAAAACCAAAGCTCGCTTGGTAGCACAATGCGATATCAAAGATGGCGTTGGTCGATTGATCAATTTTGAATGGGATGAGGTGTTGTTAGCTGGTTATCCCATTGAAAAAGTAAATGGTGAAGACAAAGGAATCAGACACTCCTTCCAAATTACGGAAGATGCTTTTGCCCAAGGAAACCGAACACTGGTCAATTTCAAGCGCTATTACTACATGGCTATCGCCTATGCGTACAACAATTATTCTCCGTATGCACCGGGAGATCCGCTTTTATTGGATGGTCAGAAAAAAGTCTATCTCCCAAGTCGGAAAGCGGCAGTTGGCGAAATAAAAGTAATTGAGGCAATCCCCCACAATCCTGCTCCAGAAGCGGGCGGAACACTCCAATTATCCAAATACGGACAAACACCCAAAATAACGCGATTGGATGGCCATGGTAATGGCGGACGCGTATTGGAATTGACCGCAGAATCTGAAAATGCTATTGTAGACTATGGCTTTTTGTCGACTCCTGAATACCAAAGCGGGAAAGGACCCATCAATGTGAAGGTAATTGACCCACTCAATGTGGTGGATGGATATTTTGAATTGGAATTTAAGGATTATACCACCAATGCTGCTTCCCTTGGGAATGCGGCTGATACGGCCAGATGGGTTGTGCACCGCTACGATTCGAAAAACTCGATGAATTTATTGGAATCGATTAGTTCAGAACAAATGATCAACGTGGACAACGAACAGTTGATTCCTCAATGGGGCGTTTCGGTTCAAATCAATCAAACCAATTACTTTACGGAAGTTGGTTCTGGTTCGTTGGCTTCTGAAACAACCGATTTATTAGAATCTTCTCTGACTTTTGCGGATAGTTCCAAACGCTGGTTGTCCACTATTTCAGACGATGATTCACGTACACCGTATAACTGGATTCGTTCGGGCAATTTTGATGCTACTCCTGCTATTGACAATTTATTTCCACCAAATTTTTTAGAATTGTACGAAAGCGGACAATGTTACAAAGACGAAGCAGGAAAAGATCCAAGTCGTAGATGGACCAAAGTGTTGAACGGCGGAATGGCTCCGCATCAACTCGTCGGTTACCAATGTGATTTTATGCCCTTGGCGTATTGGAAAAACACACCTTCTTATCCAAATTCACCTGAATCTTCGCCAGGAAATGCGCGTTTGAATGCGGCAATCGCCTTTTCACCAAGTATTGATATCGTCATTACTTCGGATCGGTCCAAATGGACGAAGTGCCCGGTTCTTGAATTGGGTCGCGATGCAACGTTAAATGTGGGTGGCGCAAAACCAGGAGGATTGCGGAAAAGTCCAAGTTTGGATAGAAATGGAAATGTGATTGCGGGAAGTACAGGCATGAGTTACTTCCCGGGTTATGCCATTGACATTGAAACCGGTGCGCGATTGAACATGGCGTTTGGAGAAAATTCGTTTTTGGGTCAAGATGGCGGAAACGATATGAAATGGGAACCTTCCACCAACGTGGTCGGTCAAACTGGAAATCCTTTGCTGGGCGGAATGCATCCTATCTATGTTTTTTCACACAAACAAAAAGAAATCAATGGCTACAGCAGTTTGTATGATATGGGCTTTTACACGGATAATAGCACGGAATTAAAAGATCTGATTGACCTAATGGAATCGGGTAACAGTCCGGCTAGAATTAACTTCTACAGCAGTTTAACGTGGATAGGTTACCCAATTCGCTCGGCGAACCATAAAATGTTTGAAACAGATGTACGGATTCGTGTGCGTGTTAACAAAGAATACAAAAACTTTACTGCGACTGGCCAAAATGGAGGTCAACCAAAATATGCTTGGTCCATGGCGGATTTGGTTCAGAAAAAAGACGTACGCGGCATGTTGGCGGAGGCATTGAACTTGATCAATGTAGTGCCCAATCCGTATTATGCTTATTCAGAATACGAAAGAAATCGTTTGGACAACCGTGTGAAAATTACAAATTTACCCGAAGTTTGTACCATTCAGATTTTCAACACCAATGGACGTTTGGTGAAAACTTTCAAGAAATCTAGCTCCATCACTTATCAGGATTGGGACTTAACCAATGCACAGCAAATACCGGTAGCAAGTGGTATTTACTTGATTCACGTGATTGTTCCTGATGTGGGCGAGCGAGTGGTAAAATTGTTTTTGGCTGCGCGCTCTCCAGACTATCAAGGCTTGTAAGGGAGCGAAATGCGGAAAGTAGTTCCTTTCCCAATTTCGGAGTGCAAAACATATACTTTGCCTTTGTGGTATTCTTTGACGATTCGTTTCACCAAGGAAAGGCCCAATCCCCAGCCCCGTTTTTTGGTTGAAAAACCAGGTTGGAAAACGCTATTCATTTGGTTTTTATCCATCCCTTTGCCGTTGTCGACAATGTCAATGTTTGCGTAATGTGGATCCAGCGAAAGAACAATTTCAATTTTTCCTTTGGCTTCCATGGCGTCCACGGCATTCTTTACAATATTTTCAATGACCCATTCCATCAAAGAAGAGTTGTGGTGGATGGTTGGCATATGGATGGATTTAAACGTGATTTCAACCTTATTTGAAATCCTAGGACGCAAATAAGCTAAAATGCTCTCTATCGTCCCGATAATGTCTGTATCGGCCAATTTTGATTCAGATCCAATTTTGGAAAAACGGTCGGTTACTTTTTCTAAACGTTTAATGTCCTTGCGCATTTCAATCGTAATGGATTGATTGGATTCATTTTCGTCTAATAATTCCGTCCAAGCCATTAAAGAGGAGAGGGGAGTTCCCAATTGATGTGCTGTTTCTTTCGCCATACCGGCCCATACTTTGTTTTGTTCTGCTTTTCGAAAGGTGGAAAATATCAAATACCCAATAAATATGAAAAGCCCAATAATGACGAACTGCATATAGGGAAAATACTTAAGCTGTTTAAGTTCGGCACTGCTGTCGTAATAAAGGAGCATTTCGTCTTTTTCTCCGAAGAGAATTTGGATGGGCTTGTTGCGTGATTGCAACCGAGCACGTGTTTTTTCAATGCCTTCAAGCGTATTCACTTCATTGTCCGATAAATTACTGCCAATAATACTATCGTTGTTTACGTCGTACAGTAATACGGGCACCAATCCTTCGTTGTTGATGAGGTCTCGGTTGAAAGATGCCAATAAGGAATCACGTTCTTTTTCGAGTTGAACGAGCGTTTTAGAATCGCCATAGCAATAGGTCATAAACAAACCTTCGTATACTTCTACTGTAAAGGGTGGATTGGCTTTTTGCCATTGTTTACTTAGGTCGAGGAGGGAATCATCGAAGGCTTTCAATAACTCACTTTTTGTTGCAGTTGGATAGCTTTTGCGAATGAGCAAAGTGTCAAAGTCAAGGTTAATACTCCCGGATATTTGATTTTCATTGTCGATGACAATAACAGGAATGTTCTTGTTCTGGTTGATAATTTGAAAAGGGAAACTGAAATCGGTGTTTTGGTCCAGAGAAGTGGGTTTGGAGACTTCTTTGGTAGCATCAATCCACAAACGCATTTTTTCGCGCTCCTTGTCTCTTAACTGCGAAAAGGTACGATTGGTCAATTGAACCAATTCCACTTTTTTCTTGATGGCATCCGCCCATTGGGTAGCACGCTCTTTTTCTCTCTCGTGAACTTTGCTGACAATTTGATTGGAAACAAACAACGAAAAACCGACAAACAAAATCGCGATGACCAATAAGGCAATTTTCCATCTTTGTTTGTTTGAATACAGGTTCATTTAATTCTTGAGTTGAATGCTTAAATGTACGGATAACGAATGAAATTATTTATTATTCCAATTCGTCATGGTCAATTGTAAACCAATGGTGCAATAGCTTTTGATAAATTCGGTTGCAACATTGATTCTATCGTCCAAGGTTTCTTTTTCAGCGTCGGACCAATCCCCAAGTACATAATCAACTTGTTGTCCTTTGTTAAATTCGTTGCCTACGCCAAAACGAAGTCGAGTATAATTCGCGGTATTTAACGTTGCTTGTATGTCTTTTAGTCCATTGTGTCCGCCATCTGAACCTTTCCCTTTCATGCGCAGTTTACCGAAGGGCAATGCTAAGTCATCGGTAATTACAATTACGTTTTCCAACGGTATTTTGTGTTGTTGCATCCAATAATTTACTGATTTTCCCGAGAGATTCATATAGGTGGAAGGCTTGATACAAACCAATTGTCGTCCTTTGAATTTAATTTCGCTAACCTCGGCTAACTTGTCAATGCGGAAATTCCCTTCCAGTTGTTTGGTCAGTTTCTCTACCACCTTAAAACCAATATTGTGACGAGTTTCACTGTATTTCTCTCCAGGATTGCCTAATCCAACAACAAGGTATTTCATTTTTTTTCTTGTAAAAATACAAAACAAAAAAAGAGGTGAGCCATGCCCACCTCTTTTCAAATCGTTTTATTCAAAGGATTAGAAACGAACTTTAAATTCTACTCGACGATTTTCAGCTCTTCCTGGCGCTGTATCGTTGGTAGCTTTTGGTTGTGTTTCACCAAATCCATAAGATTCCATTCGAGACGCTTCAATTCCTTTGCTTACCAAGTAAGCTTTCACAGAAGCAGCTCTTTCTTGTGACAAGGTCATGTTTTTGGCATCGTCACCTTGATTATCTGTGTGACCGTTGATATCTAAGTTGTACGTAGGATTATCTTTCATGATACTTGCTACGTTGTCTAAGATTCCGAAAGAAACCGGTTTGATAATTGCTTTTGCGGTCTCGAATTGCACTCCTTTAAGCGCTTGATCAAAAACTTTTTGCGTTTCAGCTTTAATTTCAGGACAACCGTTGTTGGCAGCCGTTCCCGCTATTTTTGGACATTTGTCTAAATTATCCGAGATTCCGTCACCATCTGTGTCAGGGCAACCATTCATTTCTTTGGATCCTTTTTCCGTAGGACAAGCATCATCAGCATCCGTAATTCCATCACCATCCGTATCAGGGCAACCTTTCATCGTTGCAATTCCTTTTACTTTTGGACAAGCATCTTCTGCGTCTTGAATTCCATCACCGTCTGCATCTGGACAACCTTTAGCAGAAGCAACACCTTTCACCGTAGGACAAGCATCTTCAGCGTCTGTAATTCCATCGCCGTCTGTGTCTGGACAACCTTTCATCGAAGGCAAACCTTTTGCATCTGGACAAGCATCTTGGTAATCGGCCGTACCGTCACCATCGGCATCCAACGGACATCCGAAAAGATCCACCTGAACGCCTGTTGGTGTATTTGGGCATTGGTCTCTTTTATCACCAACACCGTCACCATCGGTATCGATGATTTTACCTACAGGAATAACGATACCCAATGAATGAATCATAAATTGATCATTGAAACCGTTTGAAACATGATCTCGATAATCGCGGCTCGTATACGCCCAATTTAAGTTGTAATTCAAGCCAATGTAATCTGTTACCATCACGTTGAATCCGAGGCCTGCGTTCGTTGTAAAATCCCAACCAGCTTCGTTTGACATGGGAGCGTCTACATCTTGAAATACATCTGCAGCACCTAAACCTGCGAAAAGGTAGGGTTGGAATCGAGCATTCTGTTTCATCCATTTTCCATTGTTGAATTTCAAACGGGCTTGAAAGTTTGCTTTTAAGATGTCCGCTCTATAACCATCTGTATTCTCAATATGAAAACCATGAGGTCCGATTCCAACGTCTACACCTGCGTTCCAAAATGGTGAAACATACGCCATGATCGTAGCGCCTACTTGCGCTCTGTAAGCCTTGGTATTAATATTGAACCATTGTTGGTTGAGTTCACCGCGATAATCACTTATTCCAGTGTAAATGCCAATTGCCAATTTTTTGTCTTCAGTTTGAGCCTGACTAAAAATGGAAAATCCAAAGACTGCAGCAAGCAAGAATAGTTTTAGTTTCATATTTTATTCTTATTATTTCTCACAAATTTAATTAATTGTTGTGTTGTTGTTCTTTTTTAACGAAATATTTACGAAATAGACTTCTCCTGGTTAATTTATATGCATCTGACAACCAGCTTTTTTCTAGATGCTTGCCTGAACAATGTCGAATACATCTTTTGGTTCAATAGCTTGTTTTTCGCCCATTTTCAACCAGCCTCTTTCGATAAATCTTGCTTGAATACTCGAAGATACACCTGTACAATCTTTGGTGTAGGCGCTGATTGTCGTTTCGATGCCTAAACTTTGAAAAAATTGCTCTGTTTTCTCAATCGCAAGCGTAGCAATATCGTTTTTTTCACCAGAAAGAAGAAAAACCTGCTTTCCATATTGAACCAATTTTTCAAATTTGTTATCGAATTGATTTTTGTACAATCTTGGAGCGATAATGGCCAAGGTTCTTGCGTGATCGATACCAAATAAAGCGGTTAGTTCGTGACCAATCATGTGGGTGGCCCAATCCGTTGGAACGCCACATCTCAGGTTGCCGTTTAAGGCATGTGTCGCCGTCCACATTAAATTGGAAGCCCATTTGTAGTTGCTTGGATCTTCCAATACTTTTGGACCTATTTCGAGTAAGGTGCTCAAAATAGCTTCGGCTTCTCTTTCCTGAAGTAAATTGTCTGTCGGGAAAGTCAAGTATTGCTCTAATGTGTGCATGAAGGCGTCGACAATTCCGTTAGCTATTTGACGTTTTGGTAAGCTGGCAACAGCCGTCGGATCGCACAATGAAAATTTTGGAAAGAAAAGAGGCCCACCCATGGTGCGTTTTTCTTGCAATTCGTCCCGACTGATAACCGCTCCAGAATTTGCTTCAGACCCCGTAGCGGGCAAAGTCAACACAGTGCCAAAAGAGATAGCCTCTTTAAAAACGCAATTTTCTTTGCGCAGCAAAACATCCCAAGGGTCTCCGGCATATTTTGTGGCACCACAAATGAATTTCACACCATCAATTACGCTTCCACCGCCAATGGCTAATACAAAGTCAATGTCTTCCTTTTTGCAAAGTTCAACCGCTTTCATCAAAGTGCTGAACTGCGGATTTGCCTCAATGCCGCCAAATTGCACAATTTCAAAATCTGAAAGTGGATTGGTTACTTTTTCAAAGATGCCATTTTTAAAAATGCTTCCACCACCGTAAGCAATCATGATTTTCTTTTTGGCGGTGTGTTGTTTGATCAGGTTGGGCACCATAGGATAATGGGAAGTTCCAAATAGTATTCTCGTTGGGTTGACTACGTCAAAATCTAGCATGATAATTTTGTTTTTAAATAAAAAACCCCAAAACAAATTTGTTTCGGGGTTGTATACTCTTTGATTTGATACGATTTAAATATTACCGTTGTCTCGAACGGCGTAGGCTATTGTTAAAGCATCAATGTTTTGCAATTGTTTACGAATATCGAAAATCAACCCTGTTGGAGCACTTTTATCAGCTTTTACACAAGTAATAACAGCTTCAATTGGTGCTTTCATTTTAGGTGGTTTTTGCTCAAACTTATCTTTTTTCCATTGACTCACAGCATTCGTTGTGTACAATTCATCTGACGTTGCCTGAACAACATTGTCTAGAGAAAGCGCATACCCCATTTTGAAATCTGAAACTCTAGCAGGATTTCTTGGTTGACCCAGATAAATAAAATCAATTTCAGACCTTTGTTTATAAGGTGTCAAATCAGTTGTTTTTGCACCAGAAGGTTGGTCCACATTTACCGTTGGATCGACTTCTTTACTTGTTGTTGCAACCATGAAGAAGAACAAAAGCATGAAGACAATATCGGGCAATGATGACGTGTTTACACCTGGAACTGTTTTACTATTGTCTTTTTTAAATTTTGACATAATTCCTTATTGTTTAGGAGTAACTTCAATAATTCGAGCTGGGTAAAGAATGTCCAACAAATCCAATTTGGTTTTGTCAGCCGGATCTTCATCCGTTGCATATCTAGTTTTTATGATACCATACGTTTCACCAAAAATTCGTTTGGCTTCATCGTTGCGCAACTCAAATATTGCTTCTTCGATTTCCGTTTGAATCTTAGCAAATAGACTGTATTGTGTAGCGGTTTGAACCTCTATACGAATGTTTGCTTGAAAGTGAATTTCGGGTAATTCATTTGCACCATACATTTGCAATGCACGTTTCTTTTTCTCCCATTCAGCCAATTTACTGTAGGTAAATTCAATCATAGCAGCATCTGCATCTTGTGCTTCTAGACTTTCCGCTTCTCGCTCAATTGTACGAATGTTATCATCAATCGTTTTCATAGCTACCCGAGAATACATTGGGAAGTTATTTTCCGAATTGTTGCTTTTCTCGTTTGTACGATAGAATTCGACAATTTTATCTGAAATTTTGTCTGGATCAGCAATAATTTCTGAACGAACCATTAATTGGTTCTGTGCATTGGCTTTGATTGCCAAAACATTTCTTTCCTCAACTTCAACATCGGTAGGCGGAACAACAACCTTTTTAGGAATGTTACGAATGTACGCTTGGTCTTTGTCCATTGTTGTGGTAACCAAGAAGAAAATTAAAAGCAAGAAGGCGATATCCGCCATGGAACCTGCATTAATTTCCGGAATTTCTCGCTTTGCCATACTTATTATTTTCTAAATTTCCCGATAAAAGGAGTAACTACAATTGCCAACAAGGCAATCACCAAACCGGCTAATACTGTATACAATCCAGCTGTAGTGGAACGAATGGTTCCTGGAGCTACATTTCCTATTGATTCTGTCAAGCCTAGACCATCGCTTGTATCATTTGTTCCAATTGCGTAGAACAATAAATACAAAACTAAGCCAACTACAATTCCAATAATGGATAAAATTGTTTTTTTCGGGTTGGAGATCAATTGTCTTACAAAGAAAATCAAAACCAAGGCGATACAAGCCAACAAAATAAAGATTGAGAACAAAATGGCCGCAGACATTTGAGCTCCATCACGGTAGTTCTCGATTTCGGACAACTCAGCAGTACTTGCTGGTCCGGCGAATAAGAAAAGGCACAAGATAATTCCGATCGCTGCCAAGGCAATTTTCAGAATATTTGTCCATTTAGTTAAATTATTATTCATGATACTATAGTTTTTTGATGTGAATTAAAATTTAACTCAGAACTATGCTTTTGTCACTTTGTGTTTCAACATCATGTCAACCAATGAAATAGAAGCATCTTCCATTTCATTCACCAAACTATCAATTTTTGACGTGATATAGTTGTAGAAAATTTGAAGGAAAATCGCCGCGATCAAACCAAATACGGTTGTCAATAGGGCTACTTTAATACCACCTGCAACGGTTGTTGGAGATACTTGACCATCTTGTATAATTTTATCGAAGGCCTGGATCATCCCAATTACCGTTCCCAAGAAACCTAACATCGGAGCCAATGCGATAAACAATGACAACCAAGAAAGTCCTTTTTCCAACAATCCCATTTGAACACCACCGTAAGAAACTACTGATTTTTCAACCATTTCAATTCCTTCAGCTGAACGATCTAAACCTTGGTAATAGATAGAAGCAATCGGCCCACGTGTATTACGACAAACTTCTTTCGCTGCTTCAACACCTCCAGATTTCAATGCTGTTTCAACTTCATTGATGAATTTTGAAGTGTTTACCGTAGAAAGGTTCAAATAAACGATACGCTCAATAGAAAGTGCGATACCAATAATCAAACAAATCAATACCGGTGTCATCCACAATACGTCACCTTCAATGTATTTTTGTTTCAAAGTTTGGATAAAATCCAATTCAACAACATCCGATTTAGCTGTTCCAGCTTTTTCTTCGCCTCCAGCTTTCGCTGCGTTAGATACTGATGTTTGTGCAGTAGAAGCCGGTTCCTGTGCAACAACGTTGGTTGTTAAACCAAATGTTAAAAAAGCTGCTAGAGCTAAAGAACTAATTATTTTTTTCATGTTCTAAAAGATTAATTAAATCGTATTCTTCAAAGTTTAAATATAAGCCAAAAATAAAAAAATATTTCACAATAGGTACGCTACAACTAAGAGTTTCTAAAACTAGAAATCCTTTCTGTATGGTTTGTTGCACCAATTCAAAACATTCATGCGGAGAGAGAGGGATTCGAACCCTCGATACCACTTTCGCAGTATACACACTTTCCAGGCGTGCTCCTTCAACCACTCGGACACCTCTCCATTTATCAATTTTTTCTTGTCTGGGTTGACATCAAACGTTTCTGATTCAAACAAGTCGTTTTTATTGGACGGCTAAAGTACTAATTATTTACTTTTCACCATCGCAATTGTAATTTTCACCGAAAGAATTTACAATTTCTTCATATTGAGATTTCGCCTCGAAGATTTTCTTGCAAAGCTTTCTCGGTTTCTGCCTTCGACATTTTCTTGCCAAGTAAGTACATGGTTTTGGCCAAGGCTGATTCAGTCGTCATGTCTTTCCCACTGATTACACCTACTTTCTGGAAAAAGGAGCTTGTTTGGTATTTACCTTGTTGCACACTTCCTGAGGAGCATTGGGTGACATTCAATACGATTCCTCCCTCCGAAATAAAATTTTCAATTTTTGTTTGAAAATCTTTATCACTTGGTGCATTTCCCGACCCGTAGGTCTCTAAAATGATTGCTTTTACTTGCTCATTGTCGAAAATGCTTTCGTAATGTTGGCAGTTTATCCCTGGGAATAGTTTCAGCAAAGCCACTCGATTGTCCAAAATGGTATGCATTTTAAAGTCACCTTTTCCTTTCAAAGTGTCCACATTTCGGTAATCGATCTCCACTCCAGCAACGGCTAGTTCCGGAAAATTGGGCGACTGAAAAGCTTCGAATTGATTGGCGGAAACTTTTGAACTTCTGTTGCCTCTATACAAAGAGTATTCAAAATAGACAGCGACTTCTTGAATTCTGCTTTCGCCATTTTCATTTTTCGCTGCGGCTATTTCAATAGCTGTAATTAAATTTTCTTTGCCGTCGGTGCGAATGGTGCCGATTGGAAGTTGTGAACCCGTTAAAATAACTGGTTTCGCCAAATTTTCCAACATGAAACTCAACGCCGAAGCGGTGTAAGCCATGGTGTCTGAACCGTGCAGTACGACGAATCCGTCGTAGCGTTCGTAATTGTCAAAGATCGTTTTTGCCATGCTTGCCCAATGGATTGGATTCATTTCGGAGGAGTCGATGGCTTCATCGAAACTGATGCTACTCAGGTTGATGTTCAGCCTATTCAACTCGGGCACATGTTTGTCGAGATGGTCAAAGTCGAACGATTTAAGTTCGCCTGTCAATGGGTCTTTGATCATGCCGATTGTACCGCCTGTGTAAATCAACAATATATTTGGTCTTGCAGTCATCAATAGTAATGCGAAAAAAACAAAGTTATTATTTTTAGAATGCCTTCTTTATTCAAAGGGGCAATTCGTTGAGTAAAAGGTCAAATTTTGAACAGCTTTTTTGCGTTGCGCGATGTTATTTCAGCCAATTCAGTCAATTTTATTTGGTAAATGTCGGCTAATTTTTCGGCGGTGTGAACCAAGTAGGCACTTTCATTTCTTTTACCTCTGTAGGGAACAGGAGGGAGAAAAGGTGCATCGGTTTCCATTATCAGAAAGTCCAAGGGTACTTTTTCCAAGACTTCGTCCAAAGCTGCTTTCTTGTAAGTTAAAACACCACCAATCCCCATCATGAAATTAGGATAAGACATCACTTTTTTTGCTTGTTCAAATGTTCCAGTAAAACAGTGAAAAACACCTGTAAGTCTTTCGTCGATTACGTCATCGAGAATTTCAAAGATTTCATCAAAAGCTTCGCGCGCATGAATTACGATGGGTAGATTCAGATCTTTCGCCCAATCGATTTGTTGACGAAAGGCAATCTTTTGTTCTTCAATAAAAGTTTTGTCCCAGTACAAATCCATTCCAATTTCGCCAACGGCCACCATTTTGTGGGAGAAGAAGTAGGGTTTCATGGTCGCCAATTGTTGTTCCCAATCTTCCTTTACATTGCCTGGGTGTAAACCCATCATGGGGAAACAATTGTTCGGAAACTGCTCGACCAAATCCAATAGACGGGGAATACTTGCCACATCGATGTTCGGAAGAAGCATGGTTTCAACACCATTTCGGATGGCATTTTGAACCACCTCTGCTCGGTCTTCATCAAAATCTTTGGTGTAAAGGTGTGCGTGGGTATCGATCCAAGTCATAATTTAAAATAAGGAGATGCTAACGCCGAAACGAAGGATATTCAGTTGAGTACTGGCGGAATTGGAAAATAGTTTGGAAAAATTGTATTCACCAAAAAGAGCGTAATTGCGCAATCCAAAGCGCACATGTGCTGAATATTGTAAATTATTGATATCTGGGAAATGATAGTCTTTGATTACCGTGCGCCCACTTCCGTCTTCCAAAATATTTTTCTCATGTATGTTCGTGATGTATCCAATTTTTCCGCCAACATGAATTTTAAAATGTTTCCAGCTTTCTTTTCGGAAACGAATTTCAAGTGGGATGGAAAATTGATTGTAGTTCAAGGAACCTTTGCCGTTCACCGGACTGATAGCATATTGTGTCCAACTATTCTTGATATTGGTAAAAAACGTATTGTCATGTTGGATGTGAGTTCGGTGATAATTCAATCCCCAACCAATCGAAATCGTATTGCCTTTCGTTATGGGAACATCGAACAATAAATTGGCGCCAAATCCAATGGAAGTGGGCTTCACTTGAAAAGGTTTTAAATCGCCCGTCCAATCGTTGTACGTAATATCAAAAATGAGTCGGTCGTATTTTCTGACTTTTTCCATTTTTGCGGGACGTGTTCCTGTGAAAAACCAAAATGCACCCGGTCTGAATCGTGAAATTTCGTTTTCTCCTTTGCTATCGTATTGAGCAAGTGCAGCAGAAGAAAAAAACAGGAGGAGGAAGTAGAGAATCGGTTTCATCATTTTGTATTGTTTTGTTCCCAACGCCAAGCCGAGAGCATAGATTCTTCTAAGGTTCGCTTTGGTTTCCATTGCAGGATTTTCTTTGCTTTTTCATTGTTGGCATAAATCGCCGTAATATCTCCTTCACGTCGCGGTCCGACCGTGTAATTCAGTTTAACGCCCGTTACTTTTTCAAACAAATGAATCAATTCCAAAACTGTCGTTCCCGTTCCAGTACCAATGTTGATGGCTTCAATGAAACTATTTTCTTGTTCCAAGGAATAAATTAAGGCGTGAACGTGTGCATCGGCCAAATCTTCCACATGGATGTAGTCGCGAATGCAGGAACCATCTGGAGTCGGGTAATCGGCACCAAAAACCGTTAATTTCTCTAATTTCCCACTAGCTGTTTGCGTAATGTAGGGAACTAGATTGTTGGGTTTGCCAATTGGCAATTCACCGATCAAAGCACTTTTGTGCGCACCAATTGGGTTGAAATAGCGCAAACAGATGACTTTGGCATGTGGACTCGCGGCTTGATAGTCTGTCAATATTTTTTCTCCGAAAATTTTCGTTGTTCCATATGGCGAGTTCGCAGCTTGAATTGGAAAGCTTTCATCAACAACGATATTGTTTTCGGGTTCTCCATATACAGTGCATGAAGAGGAAAAAACAATATTTCTAACAGAAAACTCTTCGGCTAGTTGCAAAATATTGATGAGTGATAAAAGGTTATTTTGGTAATATTCCAAAGGTTTAGAAACACTTTCACCCACCGCTTTGTAGGCTGCGAAATGAATAATGCCTGCTATTGGAAATTGTTCGAAGACTTTTTTCAATGCTTTTTTATCACAACAATCCACTGGAAAATGAATGGGTGTTTGACCAGTTATTTCTTTCAACTGGTTCAATACAGAGGCTTGTGCATTGCGCAAATCGTCAACAATTATCGGCACAAATCCTTTTTCAAAGAGGGCAACAACGGTGTGAGAGCCAATGAAACCAGCTCCACCAGTTACCAAAATATGTTTTTTGTCTTCCATTTGATTTCAAAGGTAAAATAAATGCTGTAATTTTAAGCCATGGACGAGAAGCCTAACATTAATTTAAAACGATTTCAGCCAAGTAAGATGGCGGCTAAATATTGGGTTAAACTACTGGTTTATGGATTGATTTTAGTCGCATTAAGGTTCTGGTACCAACACCAAGTCGGAAAAAGGATTCTGGCTAAAAGCAATTTACCTCAACAGGAATTAAGATTTAAAGAGGTGAAAATTCAAGAAAATTCAGACAAATAATACCGTTTTCATGATCTCCAAATTTTTCGTTTCACTTCTTGTAATTTGTCTTTTAAAGACAGACGTACCTGCGACTCATTTGTATATTAAAGTGACGGGGATCCAATCCAACCAAGGGAAAATTATCGTTGGAATTTTCAAAGACAATGATTCCTTTCCAACGATTGGCAAACAGTACAAAAGTTACAAGTTGGATATTCAAGACAAAAAAGCCAGTTTGCACGTGACCAATTTGGAAAAAGGTCGGTATGCCGTAGGATTGTGCCATGATCTTAATTCAAACGAGAAAATGGATAACAATTCTTTTGGTTTCCCTATGGAACCCTACGGATTTAGCAACAATGTTCGTGGCCATTTTTCAAGACCTACTTTTGATGAAGCCAGTTTTTATTTTGATGGGTCGGCTACTTTGGTAATCAGAGTGCAGTAGTTATTGGGTTATCTGTTTTTCCAAACCTTTGTAATACTGGTACAACTCAAATTGAGCTCTGAAAGGTAATTTTCCATCTTTACGAACGTAACGATTTCGCATTTCCTTGTCTAAGATGCGCACTTTAACATTTCCTTTCCATTGGTAATCGAAAATTAAGTCAATTTCTTTTTTTAGCTGTTCATCTAGAATTGGAACGGTGACTTCTATGCGATTATTTAAATTTCTGGCCATCCAGTCTGCACTGGAGATAAAGTACAAAGGTTTGCCCGCATTTCCAAAAATCATGAAGCGGGTGTGTTCCAGATAACGGTCGATCAAACTAACCACTTTGATGTTTTCACTTCGGCCCGGTTCATTTGGAATCAAGGTGCAAATACCGCGCACGATCATTTCTATTTTTACACCAGCATGACTTGCTTTGTATAATTTGTCAATCATCTGACTGTCAACAAGATTGTTGACTTTTAGTCGGATAAAAGCCTTTTTGCCTTCTTTGGCTAGTCTAATTTCTTCGTCAATGAGTGAAAGCAATTTTCTGCGAATGTTGAAGGGGGAAACCAATAATTTGTGAAAATGGACTCTTTCATTTCCAGATTCAATCAGCTCGAAAACTTTCTCAACTTCATGAGCAATGTGTTTGTCAGAAGTCAGTAGGGCCAAATCGCCGTAGAATTTGGAAGTTTCTTCGTTGAAATTACCCGTACCTATGTAGCTAACCGTTTGTATTTTGCCAGCTGTTTCGCGTTTGATTTGCAACAATTTCGAATGAATTTTTCGATGGGGTAAACCATAGAAAACATTGGCTCCGTTTTCTTTTAATCGATTGGACCAGTATAAGTTATTTTCTTCATCGAATCGAGCTTGAAGTTCGAAAATCACCGTCACATTTTTCCCGTTGCTTACGGCATTCATCAGCGCATTCATGATTTGAGAATGCTCCGCTACTCGATACACATTTATTTTGATCGAAAGTACTTTGGGGTCAATTGCCGCTTCGCTCAATAAATCCACCACATAGGTGAATCGATGATACGGAAAATGCAATAAGACATCTTTTTCTAAAATAGCTTTAAAAATGCTCCGTTTTCCTTCTAAATAAGCATGTTTTAATGGCGGCATTTTAGGGTAAACGAATTCCTTGTTACCGAAATCAGGGAACTTGGTGAAATCTTTGAAGTTGTGGTATTTCCCACCAGGAAGTGTATTCATTCCCTTTTTCACGCTCAAACCTTGCAACAAATAATCGAGCATGTCACTCGGCATTTTTTGGTCGTAAACAAATCGAACGGGATCACCCTTTTTTCGAAGCTTCACGCTTTTTTCAATTTTCTCAATGAAATTTTCAGACAAATCATCGTCGAGGTTCAGCTCGGCATCACGTGTGAATTTAAAAGTATACGCTTCTATTTCTTCAAAATTGAAAATTGAAAAAATGGATTTCAAGTTGAGACGGATAATATCATCCATCATAATTACTTGATGCTTATCGCCATCTTTCAATTGGTAAAAACGCGGGTATTGGGTTGGGATTTGCACCAACGCGTAACGTACTTTATTGGCTGTGGTATATTTCATTTTTACCGCCAAGTAAATTTGGTAATCACGCAAGCGGGGGAAAGGCGTTTTTTTCTCTAAAATAAGCGGAACAATAACATGGCGTAATTTGTCTTCATAAAATTGACGCAGTTCAATTTCTTGAGCAGGATTTAGATCTTTTTCTGTAATGTGAAAGACATTGTGTTTGCCAAAATCGACCAATATTTTTTTGTAGGCCCATTCAAAGGATTTTTGTTGGTCCATGACCACCTGTTGAATGGTTTCCAACAATTGTGCGGGAGTTCCTTTGAACCCTTCGATTTTTTCCGTACTGAAGGCTTTCATTCTTCTTACGTTTGCGACCCGCACACGAAAAAATTCATCCATATTGCTGGAATAAATCCCTAAAAACCGCATGCGCTCCACCAACGGCACAGTTGGATCCATCGCTTCTTGCAATACTCTTGCATTGAAAGAGAGCCAACTCAACTCACGATTTAATACCGAACCCATTTTAATTTAATATTTACTTAATACAATCAAAAAAGCCATCTGTTTAGGATGGCTTTTTAAAATTAGACTTTCATTCCTTTTACGACGCGATCTTTGCGTTTATTTTTCTGAGATTTTTTCACTTTCACCATCAAATAAGCATTTCCGCTTTCTGCAGTGGCAAAGTAAACATCTTTTTCACCGTAATTGATTTTACCACCTTTTCCTTGCTGCCAATCAGCAACGAAGTAATATTTTCCTGCATCCATATTCGGACGAGTGGCAAAAGTGATTGATTTTCCTGGACCTGTTTCGAAACGAATCAATACTTCACCGTTGGCACCTACTTTTTCCAAAACACATTTTGTTCTTGGTAAAATGATAATACGGTCTGAAATTTTTGAGCTATTCGCTACCAATGTTCCATCACTGGTTGTGGTAGAAGAACCTTGTTGCATTGAGCGTTCCAATATTATTTCTGAAGAAACAAAATATTGAACTTTGGTCATATTTTGATCCGTCAAATTGTAATCGTCTTTGATTTGTTTAGTCATCGGCACTTTAACAGCACAACTAGCTAAAATTGATAAGCCTATCAAGGCGAAAAACAGTCGTTTCATGATTTCTTTGTTTTTGCAAATATAATGATTCACCTACCCCAAAACCATACCAAAAAAATAAAATTGCAAATTCCTGTTAATTTTGTAGGACAATAATTGTTGTTTTATGCAAATCCAAAAATTCACGTTCAATCCTTTTCAAGAAAACACCTACGTTTTATCAGATTCTTCTGGTCAGGCAATCATTGTAGATCCAGGATGTTACGAACGGGAAGAGGAACTGGAATTGCAATCTTATATTGAGGATAACAATTTGAAAGTGGTTGCGTTACTCAATACACATGCTCACGTGGATCATGTTTTGGGGAATCAATTTGTAATGGAACAGTACAATGTACCGTATTACTTGCATGCTGATGATATTCCGATATTACAGTCGGTTGAAATTTATGCGCATCTGTACGGAATGGGAAATTACAAAGTGTCACCTGAACCGTCTCATATTTTGAAAGATGGTGAGGTTTTGAAGTTCGGTGAAATGGAATTCCAGGTTTTTCATACGCCCGGTCATGCGCCCGGTCATGTTGTTTTTTATAGCGAGAAAGAAAAATTGGTGGTGAATGGCGATGTGTTGTTCAAAGGAAGTTTCGGAAGAACAGATTTGCCTGGTGGATCGATGGAGGTTTTGAAAAAAACGATTTTTGAAATTCTATTTCAATTGCCAGAGGATACCGTTGTGCTTTCCGGCCATGGCGACGACACCACGATTGGCGTTGAGAAGAAAACCAATTACATTCATAATTTCTAATGCGAATTGCCATCAATACGCGTTTCCTCTTGAAAGGGAAAATGGAAGGTTTCGGCTGGTATACTTTCGAAATTTGCAAACGTTTGGTGGATAATCATCCGGAACATGAATTCTATTTTTTCTTTGATCGACCGTTTGAAGAGCGATTCATTTTTGGCAAAAATGTTACACCTGTTGTTCTATCACCACCTGCTCGGCATCCGATTTTGTTCTATTTGTGGTTTGAGTGGGCAGTTCCTCGCGCGTTGAAAAAGTATAAAATTGATTTGTTCTTTTCACCGGATGGTTATTTGTCTTTGCGCACAAAAGTCCCGCAAATAGGAACGATTCATGACATTAATTTTGAATATTACCCCAAAGACATCCCCTTTGCTGCCCGGCATTATTTACGCTATTTCTTCCCGAAATTTGCGAAAAAAGCGAAGAAAATCATTACTGTTTCCAATTATTCCAAACAGGATATAGCGAAAACTTACCACCTAAATGAAGATAAAATTCACGCCATTTGGAATGGTGCGTCGGCTGTTTTTAAGCCTTTGTCTGAAATAGAAATCGAAAACAAACGGAAAGAACTTTCAGATGGCAAACCCTATTTTCTTTTTGTTGGCGCTTTGCATCCGCGCAAAAATTTAGAACGTTTGCTGTTGGCATTTGATGGCTACGCAGAAAAAGCAAAAGAAGAAGCCTTTCATTTGGTGATTGTTGGCGAAAATTTGTGGCAAAACAAAAGATTTACGGTACAGCCTGCCACTAGTGTTCGTTCCAAAATTCATTTTACCGGGCGATTGGATCTGGAGGAATTGGCCAAAGTTACCGGTGCAGCTGCCGCGCTAGCGTATGTTCCCTATTTTGAAGGATTTGGAATTCCTTTGGTGGAAGCCATGAAATGCGGTGTTCCAGTTGTCGCTGGAAATCTGACTTCTTTGCCCGAAGTGGCAAAAGATGCGGCCTTGTATTGTGATCCGTTTGATGTGCATTCGATTGAAGTTGCATTGACTGAAATGGCTTCAAATGATGCGAAACGGATTGATCTGGCGCAAAAAAGTCTAGAACGCGGAAAAGCGTTTTCATGGGACAAGGCTGCGAAGGAAATTTGGGAAGTACTGAATGTACTTTAGCGAAAAAGATGGCTATTGGAATGGGAGAAATTATTCCTCTACTGCTTCAACTGAAACAATTTCCGGCGCCACTTTTTTAACCGCTTGTTCTACACCTGCTTTCAAGGTCATGGAACTCATGGAGCAATCGTGACAAGCGCCCAATAATTTTACGCGAGCAACCCCTTCATCGGTGATATCCACCAATTCCACGTCACCACCATCTGCTTCAAAAAATGGTCGAAGAGAAGAAAGTGCCTCATTTATTTTTATTGTCAAGTCTGCTTTGTTCAAACTCATATATCGCTAGTTTGGGCTGTTTTAGTTTTCAACGCCGTAAGATTTTCAATAAAGGTACGCACTAATTCGTCAAAGGCCGCCCCTACAAGGCTATTTTCTTGAAAAACGGCTGGACGGCCTGCATCGCCTGATTCACGAACACTTTGAACCAACGGAATATGACCCAAGAATGGAACTTGCATGCCAGCGGCCAAATTTTTCGCGCCATCTCTGCCAAATAAGTAGTATTTATTCTCCGGTAATTCAGCTGGAGTGAACCAAGCCATGTTTTCGACAATCCCTATAATCGGCACTTTTAGTGAATCCATGCGGAACATGTTTACACCACGACGCGCATCGGCCAAAGCCACTTCTTGCGGCGTACTGACAATTACGGCACCATCCAAAGGAACCGTTTGTACCAAAGATAAATGAATGTCACCAGTGCCTGGAGGAAGATCGATTAACAAATAATCCAATTCGCCCCAATGTGCATCTGTAAACAATTGTGTCAAGGCTTTGGAAGCCATTGGACCGCGCCAAACTACAGCATTGTCCGCTTCGGTAAAGAAACCAATGGAAAGAATCGATATACCGTAAGCCATTACGGGTGCAATTTTAGGCGTTCCATCTACATCAATCATTGTTGGACGTTCTTTCACTACATCAAACATGGTGGGGATGGAAGGTCCATAAATGTCGGCATCCACGATTCCGACTTTGTAACCGAGTTTCGCTAATCCTCCAGCGATATTGGCAGTAATCGTTGATTTACCAACCCCGCCTTTTCCGGACGCAATAGCAACAATGTTTTTAACGTTAGGAAGAATTTTTCGGTGGGCTTTTTGAGCTTCGTTTGAAATGCCTTTTACTTCGGTTTGAACCGAGATTTCGTCACCAAAATTACGCTTCATGTTGAAATCAACTGCTTCTTGCATGCGTTTTCTTGCATGCAATGCCGGATTAGAAACGTGAATCGTCAATTGAATATTTTTTCCTTCGAAGGAAATGTTTTCAACGAAATTGAGGGATACAATGTCTTTCTTTAAATCGGGTTCGATGATTCCGCCAAGAACCGTCAATATATTTTCTCTATTGATTTCCATGTTGCCTTTTGTGAGGGCAAATTTACCAATAAACTAATGAAAGAGGAAATGAAAGTAAAAGAGTTATTTGTTTCCTTTGACAGAACGAATCGATTTGGCCATCATTTCGATGATCACTTTTTCGTATCCGTCATCCGGACTGCGGAATTCATAGGTGATGCCATCCACAATTTTTTCAGCAAAAACGTGATAGGATTCATGAGCAACACCAACATCTTTTGGTGCGTTTTTATCGCCCTCCACTTTTAAAGCCAATTTGTATACAATGAAATCGGGCTCATCCACCAAATAGGTAATTTCGAAGATTTCAAGTTCTTTGTTTTGTTTTTTCTTGTCGGCTACTAAACCTTTGTTTGCACCCCAATCTTCTACGTGAATGTTGAAATTTGGCCCTACAACGATGTCCCATTTAAAGCCGTCCTCTTCGTGCAGCACTTCTGGTTTCATGGCAGCGCCAATATCCGCCGTTTCATCGGGTAATTTAATGGAAGCTTTGATATCGAAAGGAGCTAAATCGAAAGACTGAAAAGCATCGTAGTTGTCACTCAAATCTAGGTCTTGATTGTCATCATTCGAATTTCCATTGCAACTTGAAAATAGGAAGGTGCCAAAAAGAAACAACCCAAATACAAAACAATTTCTATTCTTCATGTGTTTTAAAAAAACGTTTATCATTGAAACAACTAATTTAGCTGTTTCGCAACAAATATAAATGAATTAATTTTATTTTGAGATAATTGCATTGAATTCCTATTCAAGATTTAGTTGCCAAACATGGGAGAATACAAAATAAGTGATATTGAAATATTAACGGGTATCAAAGCGCACACCTTGCGTATTTGGGAAAAACGTTATGGAATCCCCAATCCTTCGCGAACGGGTACTAAGATCAGAAATTACTCAGACGACGATTTGACTGAAATTTTGAATGTAGCTATTTTGAATAAAAATGGGTTGAAAATTTCACTTATCGCTGAATTAAATTCCGCTGAAAAAAAACAACGTGTTTTATCCTTGTGGGAAAAGGATACAGATGATATTTATCACGAAAGTTTGTTATTGGCTTTGATGGAACTGGATGAATTTCGATTTCAACATACCCTAGAACAATTGATTCAAAAATATGGAGTGGTAGATACCTATACCAAACACATTGCGAAATTTTTGGAACGAATTGGTATTTTGTGGATTACAGGCTCTATACATCCCGGACAAGAACATTTTATGAGTCATTTGATTCGTCAAAAACTGATGGCGATTACCGACAGTTTACCCATGCCAGAAAAGGATGCCAAACGCGTGTTGCTTTTTTTGCCTGAAAATGAATGGCACGAATTGAGTTTGATATTTTACCATTACATTTTGCGCAGTCGAGGTGTAAATTCCTTTTTTCTAGGACAAAGTTTGCCGTATGATTCGCTGCTAAAATGTGTGGAACGTCTAAATCCAAAAGCCTTGTTGACAGTCTGTGTGGCGCCTATGGATGATAGTTTTTATGAAACTTTTTTCAAGAAACTAAAAGAAGACGTTCCGGGGATTCCGATTTATGCCAGCGGAGCTCAAACACAGAAAAATGTAGAAAAATTGAAACAGTGGATTCACCCAGTTGCGAGTGTGGATGATTTGAAAAGCCTTACTTAACCAATCATTACACCATTTGCGTTGAATTTGGGTAGAAAATGAATATTTTTTTCGTTGATGGTTTCCGCTAAGAAAACGAACTTCTTGTCGTACATCACGTCATTCACCCAAAAGCTCACCCAATATTCATTGGCAAGTCCGAAAACATCCGGCATTATCGGTTCTATTTTGGCCACTTCGTTGGGCAACATCACTTCAATGCAATGACGCAGTGTGGATGTTGTAACTTTTTCTCCGGTATTGGCATTTTCACCATATCCTTTGCTGGTAATAATGATACCTTCCATGATGTCTTCTCGGAAATTCGCCAAATAAACCGTGTACATTTTTTCGTTTTGTTCGGTGATTTCTTCAATCACTGCTACGGCTACATTCTCAACGGTTGGCCCCAATAATTCTTCACGCATTTTCGGCTTGTTTTGTGGGCAAAAATACAGAACAATTTGATTAATTGTTTGTTTGAATTTCAAATGTCCCTTTGTTTTAGTTGCCTTTATGATTTTTGTTACTTTTCGCAAAATCTAGAACGTGAAAAATTAAGTTAATTTGTGATAAATTAGTATTTTTGTTAAGTATGAAATGGTTGCTTTTCATTTTCTTAATCTTCACCGCTGGAAGTTTTTTATTCGGGTTTGACGAACAACCTACCGATAAGGATATTGTTATCCTTGACAAAAATTTGTCATTTTTTGTCGATTACGATTTTACACAAACGATTCATACTATCAATAAAGTGCCCTTCAAAAAAGGCAACTTCGATGATTTGAATCTCGGTTTCTTTTATGGGCAACTTTGGTGCAAATTTGATGTAAAAGGTAAATTACCAGAGGATTGTGTATTTGAGCTAGACAATCCAATTGTTGACAAGGTAGAACTTTTTATCCTGAAAAATGGTGCTTGGCATTCGCTTGGCGCGGTGGGTGACATGGTTCCTTTTAATGAGCGGAAAAAGAAAAATCGATTTCCTCAAATTGACATCACAGAAACAGGGAGTTATTTGGTGAAAATAAAAAGTCGCGGCGAGGCTCTTTCTTGTAAAATGACATTGTATGGTCAAAATCGACTAGATTCACGAGAGTATAAGCGCAACGTGTTGGCAGGTTTTTATTTGGGTTTGTTTGTTGTTGTTTTGATTTTCAATGTTTTCTTGTTTTTCATCATGAGAGGAAGAAAAAATTTAGTTTTGATTTTTTACATTCTATCAATGCTCATTTACAACCTGGGTTTTTCAGGCTATGGATTTCAATTATTTTGGCCAAATTCTCCGAGTTTTCAAAACCATGTTATGCCTTGGTTTGGTTGCGTATCCGTCATTTTGCTGGTTCAGTTTTGTATTTGGTTCTTTGATGTTCAACGACTGAACCGGATTAGTTTTCGAATTTTTACAGTCTCTAGGTATTTGCTCCTATTCATTATGCTGATAGGTTGGTCGGATACTGGGTGGTTGCACAAATACATTAATATCACTACTGACTGGCTGTCTATTCTATTGTTCTTGGTTGTGATTCCGATACTGGTGCAAGCGGTTAAAAGGAATTTTGTTTATGTTCGCTTTGTCCTGATCTCTTTCCTCTTTGCCGGTTTGGGCAATTTAGTGAACGTTTTAGTAGAGTTTGGTTTCTTTCAAAACACGATTTTTGCCAACGTGCATTTTCAGTTGGGGACTAATTTTCAAGTGATGTTTTTGACCTTGAGTATACTTGATTTATACAAACAGTATCAGGAGAGAATCACCAGTAATATGGTTGCCATCAATGATTTGAGGGAGAACAAAATTAAAAAATTGGAGACACAGGTAGTTCAAAGAACGAACGATCTGATCCGTCAAAAAAAGGAAATGGAATTTGTGAATCGAGAAGTGACCTCCTCCATAACGTATGCCCATCGTATTCAGTCTTCATTGATTCCAGGAGAAAGAGAATTTTTACAAGGTTTTAAGGGTGGGTTTGTTTGTTTCCGTCCGAAGGAAATTGTAAGCGGTGATTTCTATTGGTCAACAAAAGTCATGGATAAAACCGTGACTGGAGAAATGGTCGAAAAAACGGTCATTTGCGTTGGAGATACCAACGATCATGGAGTTCCGGGAGCAGTTTTAAGTGTCTTAGCATTTCGAATTGCACAAGAAGTAATCAATACCAAGGAGGTGACCAATTCCGGAATGGTGCTCGATGCAATTAATAAAGAATTCGATCGACTCTACAAGGATATACTTCCCGAAACGGAACGATTGCGTAGTTTGTCCTGTTCGGTTTGCGTGATCGACCAGCAGGCAGAATGCCTTGACTTTTCTGCCGCCAACGGACGTATTTGTATTGAGAGAGATGGAATGGCGACAGAATATGAAAGTCCTAATAATGCGATTGGGGAAAATCTGTCCGATGAACCGTATGCCATTATCCATATACCGTTTCAAAAGGGAGATACATTGTATCTAAAAACGGATGGTTTTGAAAAACAGCTCGAGTTAAGTTATCCGGCGACAAAGAAAATGAATCTGATTGAATTGTTGGAAGTAAATGCTTCCTATGATGTTTACCAACGCAAAATTAATTTAGTGGAATTGTTCGATAAAATGCTGCTAAAACAAGAACAAGTGGACGATATTTGCATCATAGGAATACAATTGTAAAATTTGATAGAGAATCAATGAAGTTCAAGAAATGCATAGGTTTTAAAACATCCATTCTAACCAGTGGTCAGTTATTTTTCAGTGTATTCTTGATGAGTTTGCTGCCGTTCTATGGATTTTCTTTCAAAATTTACGATGACACTAAGCAGCAGGATCTTTACGGTGCTGATTTAGAAATATTAATGGATCCCTCGCGGAAATTCTCCGTACAATCCATCCCCCATTCTTCCTTTGAAAAATACAACAAGCATTCACCTAATTTCGGTTTTTACAACGGTGCAATATGGGTGAAATGCAAACTGAATACGCGTGGAGCTAGGAAAATGATTCTGGAGTTTGCCAACCCCAATTTGGATTTTGTAACCGTTTACGAAAAGTCAGGCAAGGGGTTTCAACAAATTGCGCACTTTGGAGATGCTATGCCCTTTTCAGAGAGGAAGAGTTCACATCGACTCGTGCGGCTCCCGTTAATCTTGCCAAAAGAAATTCTCATTCGAATTGATAATTTGGGTGACCAATGTTTTGTCCCGATTCAATTGTTTGATCCTGATGAGCTCCGGAAAAGTGAGTTTTATGCACAGCTGTTGTGGGGACTATATTTGGGGGTGTATGTTTTTGCGTTTTTGTACTCCTGTGCGGTATTTGTGATGATGCATCGAAAAAGCACCTTCTATTATCTCTGTTTTTTGTTCGCATTGGCCGTTGGTCACTTGGGATTGACTGGCTTTGGTATGCAATATATTTGGGGTGATTCTCCTTTTTTATCAAATCGATTGATGCCGCTAAGTGCCTCAGTATCCGTCACCTTTTTGATATTATTTGCAATGTATTTTTTAAAAACTAAGAAGTTCACTAAAAGATACAGTGTTTTTCAATATGTACTCATCGCATTACTTGGCATTATTGGTGTTTTATCTATTTCGCCTTGGGAAAAAGGGTATCAAATTTCCACTATTGCCGTGAATGCCATTATGTTGATAGCAGTTGTTTCAACCATTCCAATAGCTGTTTTATCCATTCGACGAGGTTTTAAGCCCGCTATTTATTATTTGTTTTCTTTTAGTTTTTTATTGATTGGGGTAACAATTTTTGTATTGCGCAATTTTGGTGTTTTTCCAGGCAATTTTTTAACGAGGTATAGTTTGCAATTTGGTTCTGGTTTGGATGTGATATTCCTGACATTGGCTGTGATACGCGAGTTTAAAACATTGAAAGATAAATCCTATCGTACCCTTGATCAAATCAAAGTCATGAAGGAACAGGAAAGTACTGAACTTGAAAGGGAAATTGAGAAACGTACGCTGGATGTATCAAGAAACAAGCAGGAAATTGAAAGTAAAAATGAAAAAGTTCATGCTTCCATCAATTATGCTCGTGTTATTCAAAAACACTTAATTTCTACTGAAGAGGAATTTATTCAGCCTTTTTCTGAAGGTTTTGTTTTTGGGCAACCGAAAGATATTGTAAGCGGCGATTTTTACTGGAATGCTAGTTTGAAAACGGTTGAAAACGACGAAGAGGTAGAATGGGATGTTTTTTGCGTGGGCGATTGTACGGGACACGGAGTTCCGGGAGCATTGATCAGTGTTTTGGGAATTCGGATATTGAATAGTGCGATGAAAATCCCTGAAATCAAGGGACCTGCTGCTGTGTTAGATTATTTGGATAAAGAATTTAGGGCCTTGTTTCAAAAAACGGATTCGAATACGGTGATTGAAGATGGAATGGACTGCGTAATTGGATTCTACAATCGGAAGGCAAAAATTTTAAAATTTGCCGGTGCGAAAAATTGGTTAGGAGGGATAATTCAAGGAGAATGTATAATCTACAAGGGAGACAAACAAGAAATTGGGGGATCAAAAGTGGTTGTTCCTTTTACCGAAACGACCATTCAGTTGCACAAAGGGGATAGGTTGTATTTTACAACGGATGGTTTCACTGACCAATTTGGCGGGGAGAAGAACAAAAAATTAAAAGTGCCTAATTACCGTGAACTGATTACCTCACATTCGGATTTACCGATGAATAGACAGAAAGAAATCATTATGGAATTTTTCGAAGCGTGGAAAGGGAATAATGAACAAACGGATGATGTCTTGGTCGTAGGGTTGGAAATTTAATCCTGAAAGAATTTCACCATTCTAGTTAGAACCTTTTCGGACTGGAGAATTTTAAAGTGCCCTGTTCCTTGTATGGCTTCGAGTTCGCAAATAGGCCAATGGTCATTTACAGCTCTTGATTCTTCAATACTCAACACTTTGTCATGTAAATCATGCAAAATCAATGCGTTTTTTACGCCGGTTTTATTACATAGGGCGGCGACACTTATCGTGAATAAATCTATGTCTAGCTCTTTTTCCAATCGTTGAAGCAATGTGTGTTTTACCTTTTTAGAAATGCCAATTTGATTCGCCACCACATCGATGCGATCCAAGAATTTATTCGGGGTTGTGAGTAGCAGATATTTTTCTATTTTCAATTGCGGTTTTTCGGAAAGTGAATAGGTGGTGGCAACACCACCAAAGCTATGGCTCACGATGTATTTTATCTTGAATTTTTCGACAAGTACTCCTACCAATTCGGCAAATTCGAACAAACTAGTGGCGCCATTTCCTTTGCTGTTGCCATGGGAAGGACCATCAAAGGCAAGAATGGAAAAATTTTCAGCAAGGAGACGTTCGATTATTTTGGAAAAATTTCCTGCTTGACCTTCCCAACCGTGCACGAGCAAAATTGTTTTCGGTCCGGCATTCCAACGGTACATTTGAATGTCAAAAGTTTTGAATTTGAACCATTCTTTGTCCGCCGTTTCCATTTCCATCACTTCATTTTGTTTCAGATTTCGTTTTTGAGGATGGGTCAATTTACGGTACGCAAAATTTGAAATTTGTTTTGGAAACAAAAAAGAAGCCGCTTTTACAAGACGTTTTTTCATGATTTGAATTTATTCTTCGTCGTCGTCAATAGAAAGGTGAACTTTGGTGGAATCACCCACCATTCGAGTCAATTCAGCCAATTCGTTCGCTGTCAAATCACGGAATTCACCGACAGGAATGTCCAAGTGAATATTCATAATGCGAATGCGCTGCAAGGTCAAAACCTCGTAACCCAAATATTCGCACATGCGTCGAATTTGACGGTTCAATCCTTGTGTCAAAATAATTTTAAATTCAAATCGACCTTTTTGCTCCACAATGCAAGGTCTTGTTACGGTATCCAAAATTGGAACACCGTGTGCCATTTCTTCCAAGAAAATTCGCGTTATCGGTCGGTTGACAGAAACCAAGTATTCTTTCTCGTGGTGATTGCGTGCACGAAGTATTTTGTTGACGATATCGCCATCGTTTGTCAAGAAGATCAAACCTTCACTGGGTTTGTCAAGTCGACCGATTGGGAATATACGTTTTGGGTAGTTGATGAAATCAATAATATTGTCTCTTTCCACACTTGTGTCGGTGGTGCAAACAATTCCAACCGGTTTGTTAAAGGCTAAATAAACGGGCTTTTCTTCTGATTTCACCAAGGGTTTACCATCCACACGAACATCGTCTCCGATAGCTACTTTTGTTCCCATTTCCGGTACTTTTCCGTTGATGGTTACGCGGCCTTGTTCGATTAATTTATCAGCTGCTCGGCGGGAGCAAAATCCTACTTCACTTAAGTATTTGTTGATTCGTGTTAAATTTTCCTCACTCATGTCCTCTCATTGATTGTACAAAGATATGCATACTTCCACCAAGGGAAGGCATCTGAAAGGAATCTTACTTGAGGTGTTGCCAATTTTCAAACGCCAAACTGATTCAAATGATGGTCTAAATGTTTGTAAAAAAGCTTGCTCCATTCTGATTGGGTCAGTTTTCCAAAGGAATTGGACATTTTACCATCAAAGTAATCTGCGCCCAATTCTTGCGTCTTGCGCATATAAGCGATCAATCGTTTTCGCTCTTGTTCAAATTCCTTTGCATCTACGATTTTAAATTCGGGCGACGTGGGGCTGTTGTGTTTGTAGGGTTTATCACCAACAATCATGGGTTTAACGAATAGAACCAACAACCATTTTTTCAATCCTTTGGCATTTGGGTGTTTATTTTCCAAAGCCGATTCGTAGGCAACACTGCAATGAGCGAGCATTTGAGCCACATCCATTTTTCCCCAAATTCTTTGTGTTTCGGGTGTAAGTTTTTGAATTCTTTCAATCAGCTCATCCGTACTATTTTTCTCAAAAATGTTTTTCATTGGTATGATTTATTGTTGGTCTGGCGAAAATACAAAATAACGCTTATCCAGCATGAACATCTTTCGAAGCTATAAAAATCATGACTTTGAGAAGAGGCAAATTGAGTGACAGATTGGTTCGGTTTTTGAAATTATATCAAACCAAATAATCCTCCAGAAAACTTTTCATTTTCCGCTGAGAAACGGGTACTTTTTTATTGTTTTTCATCGTTATGGTTCCACTTCTTCCTTTTTCAATTCGATCAATTTTGTTTCGGTTCACGATAAAAGAATGATGTACACGTTTGAAATCAGAATGAGGCAGTTTTTTTTCGAAGTAACCCAAGTTTTTGGAAGAAAGAATTTTCTCATCGTGTGTGTAAATTACGGTGTAGGATCCGTCCGATTCCAGGAAGCAGATATCCGTGAGCGGAATTGGAACGTCAAAACCAAGACTGGGGATTAGCAGTTTGTTGTTTTTGCGTGCATTCCGAATTTTTTCTGATACCAGGTTGACACTGATTACAAATTCCTCTTTTTTGATTGGTTTTAAAAGATAATAGGATACACCCGAGTTCATCGCTTTCAGGGCATATCGCTCGTCTTTAGAAAGACAAATGACTTTAAAATTGCGATTGGAAACATTCTTTAGCAAATCGATGCCCTTTCCATTGCCTAAATTCGGATTTAGGAATACCAAATCAACTTTATTGTTATTCAAGTAATAATTTGCTTCCAAGGGGTCATTTATTATGGAAAGCAATGCAACATCAATGAAAAGTCGGTTCAAAAGTCGGGTGATTTTGGTTTGAGAATCCATATCATCCTCAACAATTATACATCGAATCATACTTGGCTATTTTGTTGATATATCTAGGTTAGCTTTTCAATTGTAAATATATGAAAAACTCACTTATTGTAAAAATTACTCATTTATTAAATAGCAAATAAAGTGAATTTTATTCAAATTATCTTTGCCGCGAAATTAAGAATGACTGTTTTCAAACAAAAGAGATCCAAATTGTGGTTTTTTAATGGTTTGATTAGTAGTTATTTTAATTAACAAATGTTTAAAATTAACTTTTTGCTGGACATGTTTCAAACTTATTTCTCCACAAGTTTTGTAAGATTCGCATTCGTTTGTGTTTATTTCTGATGAACAATAGTTATAAAATATTGTCACTGTTAAGAGCCTTTGGATTTCCAAGCAAATCTGTCTTTGTTTTACCATTCATCTGTCTTTTTCAATTCTTTGGATTCGCACAAGAAGCAAGCGCTGTACCCAAAAAGAATTCTTCATCCACGGAGAAAATTGTCACCATATGTTTTGGCGAGAATTTGCCAACAGAAGTTTTTTCAAATATGGCTTTGGAAAACTTACAAATTCAAATTTTTGACAAGAAGAATCAATTGATTGATAGTTTTCCCTATGACAACGGCCACGATTTTCAGTTTGCCATTCCTGGCGAATTTGATATGGTGTTAAGAAGTGAATTGTCGCCTTCGCATACTGAAGGAGAATGCCATCACGAAGATCATTTTAAGCGTTTTCAACTGATTGTTTTGCCGTATCGAATGGAATTTAAATTGGAGGAAGTTGCTTTTTCAACTGAGATTATCGGTGGAATGGATATGCAAGGACAGACAGTTAGTATACCTGTGCAATTTTATAGTTACACCAACGAATCAAAAAAATTCACGGACTTACAGGTAGTGAGTGCTGGCATAAACACGACAATTCAAGGAAAGTCAGCGAAAGAAATAGTCGTTTTAAATCCCGGTTTGAATTCCATCATTTTTGATTTGGACGGCCAAGCCACAAAAAATACTTTTATCATGTTTGATTTTATAGATTTTATAGATCGACATTTTAGTTATTCATATCCCACGATTCTCAAATAAATTCAAATGAAATATTTTAGATTAATTTCCAAATCCTTATCATCGATGACCTCAGGCATGTTATTTGCTTTAGTGTTGTTTACGAATGCCGATGCTATCGGTCAGTGCGGTTTCCAGTCGACGTGTTCGAATACCAATTACCTGAATTTTGGTATTGGGTCAAACACGGACGCAAGCACCATCGAATTTGACAATTTTATTTCAGGCTATCACCAAACTCTTGTGAGAACTTCGGAAGGGGTTTACAAAACCTGGGGACAAAGTATGGGGAATAATGGTACGACGGATTTGTTGAGTCCTACCATCATTAACTCTACGAATTACCCTGCGTTGACGGGTGTGGTATTGAAGGCTGGTATTGGTAGTACAAGTGCTACTTCTGCTGAAGGGGTTTTACTTTCCACCACAGGATTATTCGCTTGGGGTAAAAGAGGTGTTACCATACCAACCAATTTAACAACTTCCACCACCTTTCAAAAATTAACTGTGAATGGTAAAACGGATGGTTTGCCTGCCGGTGTAAATCCTTTGGATGTAAAAATGATGTTTACGACCTTTCATACTGTCGCGTTACTAACCTGTTCGGGGGATGTCTGGGTTCTAACACAACAAGGCGAAAATACGGGAACTGGTTTAACTGGAGCCTTGAGCGCCGCTGCGCAGGTGATTTGGTATCGCGTTACAGAATCCACTGCAGGAAATCCAGTTCTATCGAATGTAATTCAATTGCGTGGAACTGCGAACGCATTGATTGCACTAAAATCAGATGGAACCTTATGGACTTGGGGTACAGAAACTTTTTTAGGAAATGCTTCAGTTCAAACTTCAAGAAATAGAGCCACGCTAATGACTTTGCCAAGTGCGAATCCGATCAAAATGATTGGTGCGACAAGACAAAAAGGGACAAGCGGTTCAAGTTATTACGTTTTAAACGCAAATGGTAATTTGTATGCATTGGGTGAAAATAGCAACAAACAATTGGGTGATTGGACAACAACTGACAGAACAACTTGGGTACAACCAAAATATACATCGGCAGCAGGTCCAGTAATGAGCAATATCCGATGGATTTCACCTCAAGAGCACGACGAAAATTATGGAAATATCAATATTATCAATTCAGATTCTACCAATTACAACTGGGGTGTTGCGAATGGTGATATGTTGGGTCGAGGTGCAGCCACTGATTTTGATCCAGGTATTCCAAATGGAATTACAACAGCGGATAAAATATTAGCTGTCGAAACAGGAGGACATACCTCTATGTTGTCTAAAAAATGTGAAGATTTCTTCGGTTATGTTGGCCACAGAACCAATGGCAGTATGGGGGATGGAACCACAACCGCAAATACAGAATCGGTTTATACTTTTTTAACGGCCGTTGTTTACATATGTGGGGCAACCTCAGCATCCGTGGATGTTACGGGTACTCCTTCTCTCGGAGCGAATGGATTGTATTGCAACGGAACGAGCACCGATTTGTTGCCGACCCCTGCAGGAGGAACTTTGAGTATTCTTTCTGGACCAGGAACATTGTCAGGAACAGTCTTAACTTTTACTGGAACAGGAAATACAACGGTTACTGTTCAATATGAAACAACCGTGAATGGATGTTCTACGATTGTAAAACAGGCTACGGTTGATTTATTAACGGAAGATTGTGTGGTTTTGCCTATTGCTATCAATGATTCAACAACGACGAATTCAAATACAAACGCATTATTCAATGTTGTAGCGAACGATTCAGATGCGGATGGTACAATAGATGTAGCTTCCGTGGATTTGGATACATTAACCGCAGGACAACAAACAACTTACACAACCAGCGAAGGAAATTGGAGTGTGGATGCCTTAGGAAATGTAACTTTCAGCCCAGTATTAAATTTTTCAGGAACGGCTACAACACATTATACTGTAAATGACAATGATGGAAACACATCCAACATAGCTTTGCTTGTTGTTGGAGTGAATGGAGTCAATACTCCACCATCACAAGGCAACGAGTCGATGGGTTCTGTCATTGAAGATGCCTCTTCGGCGTCAACTTCACCGAACTTGGTCGCCAACAACATCGACCCAGATGGAACCGCTACAACGGTAAGTGCGATT